>Ga0307429_1000457_pt1 | contig 25059 bp, 23 predicted proteins | sample SalMarWE160230MG_FD_202151 | JGI IMG/M metagenome (GOLD analysis project Ga0307429, IMG submission 202151) | Salt marsh sediment microbial communities from the Plum Island Ecosystem LTER, Massachusetts, United States - WE1603-230 | ecosystem: Environmental > Aquatic > Marine > Intertidal zone >... | reverse complement strand
ACAAAATGAAGCAAAACAACGAAATACCTCTCAATTGCATGAATTGGCTGACATATTTAATAGCAGGAACCTTTATCCGAGTGATTACAAATCAAACATTGAAGACATACTTAAACCAGTTAGCATAAGTTCTCTAACCTGTATATCCAGTTAGATATTTGTACATATTGAGATTGAACTTCTTGGTTCTAAAAAAAATCCATTTCTTGAACTATTTTGCAAACCAAATAAATAATCTTAGTTATGGTAAAGGCCTAGCATTAAAAATGCAATGTAAATCGAATCAAGATATGCTTGATTTCTATCCAAAAATTACTGAATCGCTGAAGAGAATATTATTGGAGAAAAATGAATCAGAACTGGTAAATGAGATTTTAAGAATTTTGGCCGATCGTATCAACAAAAAATGATACCCACAACATTTGGATCTCCTCCCAGGCAACGGATATTGGATAACGAATATTTCTTATTCACAAATAAAGACATGACTAATGTTAAGGGCTTATTCCCACTATCTCCAGTTAATTATTATGATATTAAACGATTTATATTGGCAGTTAATCAGTCTCAGTCACTTTAACAATTTCCTGCTTCGAATCTCCACCGTTAGTGCTAAGATTTATAGTACTATCAAAACTAGTACCACTATCTACTATCAAAACTAATTTAAAGATTTTATCTACTTTCTTAGGTCTCTAATTCTGACAAAGGCAGATAGCCTACAAACGGTGCTGATGACATGGAGTGGCCGTCCACCCCCCCTTTTGTTATTAGTTGGTACTTATATAATGTGTATTCAGAGCTTTAGAATATTATGAAATGTGATCAGTATACTGACTTGGAATTGTAAGTGACACGTGCTCTGGATTAGCTCGTACAATCTGTATACCTAGATTTGTAATACTAATCCTACCACTAACATACGTAATTATGTAACCTGCATCGACGAAGTACCTTACACGCGGCATTGGTCTTATTAATCCTGAAGTGGATTCAAGCTTATCACTTTTACGTTTTAGTACTGTATGCGTTCCACCATTCTCATGGCCGTGATATTGGGGATCTTTGCCTGGTCTAGCTATTACATAGTGCCCCAATTCTTTTCCACCCCCACATCTGTTTCTTGTGATAGTTTCGTCTTTTTGTTTACTTCCAGTTATCATCATCTTCCGATTTATTTTGTGTATTTCCCACTCTCTTTTCGACTGTGTTTTATCTTTCATTCTACCTTCTATACCACCGACATCTGGCTGTCCGGATATGAGACTAGATAGATCGGGGTACAGATCTGATAGGCTTACAATAATATCTGAAAGCACATCTTCGAAGCCTTTTTCATTCTTTATCTTAGGCTTTTCTTGAATGGTTGGTTTTTGAAATCCATTGTCTTCCATCCACTGTTCGAGTAACATTCTTAGTTCGGGATATTATGTATCTTCATCTTCTATCATTCCGCTCCTATCTGCCTTAAATTCTAATTTAGGACTATTACAAGTTATAATGCCTCTTCCCATATGTTCAGTAATTATTTCCGAATTTTCAACTTTTTTTATACATAAGCTAATTTTGCTCTCTGTCATGTCATCGACATTATGTATGTCACCCTTTACCTCTGTTCCATCGCTAAGGCAAAAGAGGGTAATCATGTGCTTGGTACAGAAATCCGTGGACGGTAAAATTCTAGTGTAATTCTGATCTGTGTTTTCATTTTTTATGAATACAGGATAATCTTTTAGTTTTAACATGAACTTTCTGGATACGTATTGTATAATCTTTTTGATCGGAATATCTCTAGCATTTTTGATGACTACTCTTAGACCAACATGATCCAAGACGTACTGACTATCAGGGCGCTCCGGAGGATCAATGAAGAATATGTCCTCATTATTCATCATAAGGGTTGCAATCAGTCCGTTCTTACGATTCTCTTTATCTAAAGATACACTATAAAATATAACAGTATTATCTTTAGAAAGCCAAAGTAGACTATTTATTCCAATGCCAACTTAACTAATGAATTCTGGATCTTCAATTCTTATATTATAAATCTCATCGTTTGGGTCGTGGCCTATGTTTTTGAATTTTTCATAGTCAGTTATGTCCGGGCCAAAGTCTTCTATCCACAAGTCGTTTTCTCAATGTTGGAATTTCTCTCTTCCTCCTGCAGGTTTAAGTTTACACCCTTTACGAATGGAATGTTTGTGTCTTCGTCGTCTATCTTAGGATATCTTGATATGTCTGAATGCGGTGTCACTTTGAATTTATTGTTATTAGTAATTGGTGTATCCTGTATTTCTGTATCATAGTATTGTATGCATTCATTGCACCTCCAAACAGTTTCAGTTCCCCTTAGATAGTCCAATTTGTAACTGTCACTATCAGTCTAATAGGACTGGATCGACTGCACTTTAAACTGATATTATTGTCTTAGTTACCTAGGTGAAAAATGAAGTGGGGATGCTTTCATATTAGTCATCATCATCGTTTCATCATATTTCATCATCATCATCGCAGAACATGTATAATGGATTGGAAACAGAAACAGTACTGCTACTTGTCACACTATTATTAAGTCCCATTTCACTTCTTATCTTTGACTGGAACTGTGTGGTTTCCGAACTTGCATCGCATATTATTTCTATATTTTTAGATCCATGAGTTAATATGACCTCACAGTTATCAGAATTTGTATCCCCTTTTGTTGGTGCGAAATCTACTATGGTATCGTAACCCTCTCCACAATCAAAGTAATCTGCACCCTTACTTCCAAATAGTATATCATCACCTGCTCCAGAATAGAGTTCGTCATTGCCCGATCCTCCAAATAGGAAATCGCCCCCAAAACCACCTTGAATTACATCAGCACCATCGCCCCCGACTAACTTATCATTTCCATCTGCACCCGTAAGTTGATCATTGTCTTCATCGCCCCGAATAGAATCATCTGCAGATGAACCTTGCAATACATCATCGCCTTCTAATCCAATAAGTAGATCTCCTTGCCTACAATCGGAGATTGTCACAGGCATCAATTGTTCGGGGGGATGCATACCTGGAACCTGAACTATTTGCATGCTCTGAACGAAGGTGAGAAATGAACAGCCTATTATGACATCATCTTCATCAGTACCAATAGTCGTATTAGATGTACCTATGATAACTGTGACCGCATGTAAATCCAAAATGGGAAGTAAAAATGCTAAGGCAAAGCAAAGTAAAACAAGGCATGATATATAATATGTTATAATCATAAGAATAAGGAGACCAAGTTAAATTATTAAGTAATCAGTTTGAGAGCTATGTACAAATACATTATAATGTATTTTAGTACGAGTGTATACTAAATATAAATAATCTATATCTTCTTGTTGTCATCGACTGAGGTGAGTCTGTTACTACAACAATCCGAGGCTGTGGCTGGTTCGTGAACTGCTGATTCGAACTGGTTAGGTGACTCTAAAGTATCTAGTCCTATAACGATAGTACTTGCGGGTTACATCTAGATGATTGGTGGGCTTCGTTTAAGCCTCCATATGAGGGCATTAAGGTTATAGGAATGAAATGGTCTCCAAGATCATATGAAGTAAAACACTTTCTAGCAAGAAATGGCATTCCTTATCATTGGCTAGATATAGAATCTGATGAAGGTCGCCGTTTGGTTTCTTTTGTCGCTTCGACTAGTAATGGAGGAGAGGAATCTGGTCAAATTTCAGCCTCCGTTTCCAGTATTAAATCTAACCAGCACGAAAACAGTACTGATTATGATTCATCATTAATCAGATCGCCTTCATTAGCACCTTTGGTCTCCTCCTTAAAACTCCCGCTTGTTATTTTTCCGGATGGCTCATACATGGATGATCCGCCTAATTCAGGGCTTGCAGAAAAAATTGGCCTAAAGACTCAGGCACAGATGCCTTTCTATGATTTGATAATAATAGGGGCAGGACCAGCAGGATTGGCGGCAGCAGTATATGGAGCATCAGAGGGTCTCAGTACATTGCTGATTGAAAGGCAAGCACCGGGAGGACAGGCGGTTATGAGTTCTAACATTGAAAATTATCTTGGATTTCCTTCCGGTCTAACTGGCAGCAATCTTGCTAGACGGGCTGTCGCGCAGGCAATCCGATTCGGCGTCGAGATTCTAACTCCACAGGAGGTTGTTAGTATACGAATCGACGGCCCCTATAGAATAGTTCATTTAATAGATGGGAAAGAGATAAGTTGCCATGCCCTTCTTATTGCTTGCGGAGTATCATATCGTAAGTTAGAAGATATAAAGGGAATAGATAAACTGACCGGAGCTGGTGTGTATTATGGTGCCTCCATGATTGAAGCGTTGTCATCTAAGGATGAAGATGTCTATATGGTGGGGGGAGCAAATTCTGCAGGTCAAGCGGCGATTCATTTCTCCAAATATGCTAAATCAGTAACACTTGTAGTTCGTGGGGAGTCTTTAACCAAAAGTATGTCACATTATCTTGTTAATCAAATAAACAGGATATCTAACATAAATGTATTATTAAACTCAAAAGTTGCGGAAGTACAATGCGAAAATCGGCTGCAATCGGTTACCATACTGAACACTCAGACAGGAGAGCAGCATACCATGGACTGTTTCATGCTCTACATATTTATTGGTGCCGTACCGCATACTGAGTTACTTGCTGGATTAGTAGACCGAGATGCTAATGGCTTCATTTTGACCGGCTCAGATCTAATACATGATGAGCGTAATCGCCCTATGGGCTGGTATCTGGATCGGGTCCCATTTTTACTTGAGACAAATGTGCCTGGGATATTCGCAGCTGGAGATGTGCGTCATGGCTCTACTAAAAGAGTGGCTACAGGGGTTGGGGAAGGGTCTCTATCTGTTCAACTAATACATCAATATCTAAAGAGCGTTAGATGAAGTCAAAGTATGGATTGCATTAACTTTTATCCTATGACCTACGGATGAAAATACTAATAACCAAGAAATAAGTGATATTAATAATAGAGTATGGTCATTAGCTCTAATAGTCACAACGTTACTCATGATCAAGAAGCACTGCTTCATCAAATACGGCTCTTTTCAGGGTTGAACGAACAGGAGTTAAATTCGTTAGAAAAAGGGCAAGAGGTGTGGTTTAACAGGGGCGATAAAATACTTGCTGAAGGTCAGCATGATACTTTTTACGTAGTTGTAGAAGGGAAGGTCGAGATTACACTAAGAGATGGCGCCAAAGAATCAGTTCTCTCCACCTATGATGCCGGAGACCATTTTGGAGAGCTTCCGATCATTCTTGGATGGTCAGATCACAAGTGCGCCGCTTTTGCTGCTGAAAAAAGTCGCCTACTCAAATGGGATAAAGACGATTTCTGGCAAATGATATACAATTCTCCTTCTTTGACCAAACAAATTCTGCATTCAATGGCACAACTTCTTAAGACGTTAGAGACAGTGTTACAGCATAACCAGAAGCTCATTGCACTTGGTGGACTTGCAGCTGGTCTTGCTCATGAATTGAATAATCCTGCAGCAGCTGCCAATAGATCAGTAACACAATTATCCGAATCCATTCAGGAGTGGAGATCTCTAGTACGGAAGTTGAGCGGAGAACAAGGTATAACTCCTTCACAATGGTCATATATTTCTGGACTCAGAGATAATGTTCAAAATCTTGACCCGCCTTCAGCACCTAGACAAAGTCCCAGTGCTTCTACTGATACTGACATGGATGATCCTATAACGCAAAGCGAGATTGAGGAAGAGCTTATCGACTGGCTTGGATCTCACGGTGTTAGCGATGGATGGAAAATAGCATCTGATCTAATTACCGCAGGAATCACTATAAATGATTTGAATGAGATCGCCAAAACTATTAACTCAACTCAATCACCAAAAGGGTATATAATAAAGAATAATGAGATGGCCGATAAGAATCTTCAGGACACATTGAACTGGCTTACGACTACGACAAGAGTAGATCAATTACTTTATGAAATCAAGAGCAGTACCACACGCATTAGCGATTTAGTCTCGGCTGTGAAATCATATTCGTATATGGATCAGGCTCCTCTTCAGGAGGTCGATATCCACAAGGGAATAGAGAGCACGCTGACAATTCTGCAGTATAAAATAAGGAAAGCTGACATAACTATAATTCGGGAATATGATTCTAATTTGCCGCTTGTCAATGCCTATGGGAACGAGCTAAATCAGGTTTGGACAAATTTAATAGATAATGCTGTTGACGGCATAGGAGAGCACGGGACTATTACAATTCGTACCAAGAATGAAGGTAATGATCATGTACTTGTAGAAATCGCGGATAATGGGAGTCAAGGTATCCCAGAAAATATAAAATCGCGTATTTTTGAGCCATTCTTCACAACTAAGGATCTAGGCAGAGGTACTGGTCTCGGATTGAGTATAAGTCACAGGATTGTAACAGAAACACATAGGGGGGATATTCGTGTATACTCTCGCCCCGGAGAGACCCGTTTTCAGGTTATCTTGCCTATCATCTATAATGAGGGACTAGAGAAAAGGTATTGGTCTTGGATTAAACCGTTGGATAACCAAGGAGAATCATAGAGATCATGGTCCCATATCAAAATTAGAAACCATCGTTGATTAGATATAACACATAGAAGGCGATTCTTGGACTAATCTACAAAGCTACCTACTAATGGGTATCCCGCGTCTTCCCAATCGGATATGCCACCTGCATAGCGTCTAACTTTCTTGTAACCCATACTTGTCAAAATCTGATATCCTATTATACTTGCAATACATGATGGATTAGAACAATGTATAACAATATCGTCATCAGGATCAAGCATATTTCTTGCATCCCGCATATTGGTAATGTTAATAGAGCCAGGTATTCGTTTAGCATCAAATGCCCATTCTCCTAAAGCGTTCACTAGTTTAAACTGATCTCCACGATCCAATTTCTCCTTTAATTCTTCTTTACTGATATGGTTCATTGACAGCTTTGATTCGCTCAAATTACATTATCAAACAATACGACGAATATTAAATATTTGTGTGCTTAATTCACTTTAATATGCTAATACTGTCGAGGAACGACGAGGAATGCATGCCGACTATATAGGCATATGCATATGCTTCGGACTTCGGACAGGATAAATCTTTAATCAAATTAGACGAAGCGATGCTATTCGCCGTTGAAACTATTTCATTTACAATCTCGGACGCACTTTGACCTTTCTTTAGTAGTCTTAATCCTTGACCTGCAATAACTGGCAAGTGATCAGCCAGCCATTTAATCTTCAAAATGGCCTCTTTGAGTTGATTAGGGGTCAATCGTGATGCCAGCCAGAATATCAAGGCCACCTGCATTTGATATGGCGGACACTAACTCTGGCGTAGTTGCACCTCCAACCATTCCTGCTTGTGTAACGGGGTACTTGATGCCCAGTATTTCACATAAACTGTTCATAATCTTTTCATGTAATTGCTAAAGAATCCCCTAAGACGTCTGCAGCACTCCATGAATGGATTTTTGGAAAATCAAAGGCTATTTTTGATTCAATAAAGTATGACCGACATATAATACTGATTGAGCTCATACAAATTGAATCCTGTTAAGAAATTTTGACCTGAAACTGGATATTGTCGAAACCTAAGTTAGGTGAGGGCTGATTTGATCATATTCGTTCGTAAGTGTCCACAAACAAGAAATAATCAGACGAAATAAGAGGTATTGAAAAATTGACAAAGATCCTAGAGTATTCTGTGGCTAGAAGGTCTATGACACTACGAAATATCGACAGATCTGGTTTTAGTATTATCGCAAAGGAGGACATCCATATAGATGAGGGAGACATAAAGAAGATAGGGAATTTATTTGAAAGTGTAGGTATTCCCTTTCGCAATGTAAATGATTTGAATGGTACTCCAAGGCCAGAGATAGTAACTCTTGAATTATTCAAAGACGAGGCGGAGAAGGTTATTAACCTACTGGCCAAAGAAAGGCAGCATATAGTAGATGAACTAGAAGACCAAGATAAAGAGCAGATGTACAAATTAATCATGGCTCTTGACAACATACAAAAGAAGATAGAAAGAGGGATAGCAAAAAGTAACAAATAAATATGTTAGTAATGGCCAGAATATGCCTTCTGGTTTTTCTGCTGTCCACTCTTATGTGCTTCTGTCGACCTTTAATTCTCTATCGATATTCTTTTAGAGGACATATTCTTAAGATAAGTTTTTTCAAAAACTGAGACACATTTGGGGGCCACTGGTTTTTCTGCCTGTATTCGAATCAACGAGAAAGGATACAAAGAAACAATGTGAGAATTTTAGATGAACTCATTAATACTACGTTATGCCACCAGAGGGTTTATTGGCCGACCTTCATTTTGGGAAACACAATGCGATACTATACTCAAGCACAACAGTGCTCCATCAATTATTAATTAAATATTGCAGAATATCCCTAGAGTCTTCAAATGAAATACTGCTTATTCTCACATATTATGATTCGATAGAAAACATCTTGAAAGCCTTGAGAGATGTTGATAGTAATATAGAGAGTCGACGAAAAGATGGCTCGCTTGTAGTCCGAGAGTCTGCTAAAGCATATTTCAATTTAGCAGATGAACTGGTTGACATCATGATTATGATAAGAATGCTCTTACAACGCAGGAGGAAATTAGGTAAAGTCGGTCTGACTGTGATAAGTGACATGGGAATATTCTTTCATAAGAAAAGATTCTTCGATCTAATTTCTCATGAAACAAGATTATCATTGGGATCTAATGATATCCATGAGGTGAAGCTGATTTGTTGTTATGAAAAACTAGGACTTTCTCTTCTTACTCAGGAACAAACACGACAGATTCTCAGTATACATAACAAAATTCTAGGATTTTGAAAGACACAAAGAGATTCATACTACGACAGCGCTGGTGAGAACAAGAAAGAATGTGAGTACTAAATTCCGAAGTTATGTGTAGAGCGTTTCAGACAATTCTTAAGTAAATTTTAGCACATCTCGTAGAATAGAACAAGAGACAAGAACCGTATCGAACGTTACCAGTACTAGTTCATCGAAACTTTATTTAATAAAGTATTAAATCGTTGTATCAAAAGGTCAATAGCCTGATCGAGATGACATCTAGTATTAGAACGAAGATACTTTCAATTCGTCATGAGAATAATTTATGTAATGTCTAATTAGTATATTCATGCCAACCCTCATAACGATTGATTCGTGTCATAGCTACGATGAAGCTCTTGTAAAACGCAAACGTCTTGAACTCGAATCACAATTTCCAATATCACATGTCTTTTCCCATCTCCCACTCGGTATTCTTGAAATAACGTAATGGAATACTATCAGGGGAGCGAATATAATCGCATTCAATACAGAAAGGGTATAATTGTGTATGAATAATAGGTACAACGAAATTCCGAACCCAGTCATTATTTCAATGTATGTGCATGTACAAAGCTGTAATCCGATATTTTTAAAATCAATCTTGATCACGTCTTTCGTAATAATGTGGTCATAAGTCACATAAATCCATTATTCCAGATTATATCCAAATTCACTCCAGATAAATAATAGATTATGACATTCAGTAATCTATTATTGAAATTTATTCCATAAAATGGTATCAGGATACGCAAAGAATGAACCGCACTGAGGATAGCATACAATGTCATTGGACTATAAATAAATTCTTCAATTCATCCTTTTTTTATATGGCTCATGATATGAATGTGGCGTTAAACCACTTAGAGTTCTAGCAATCTCGTTAGTATACAAATAAGATTTTTCAACTGCTGCAAGTAAAAATAAAGATTAACTGGCTTTTATACTCGTAGTTACTGGACATGCCTAGTTTGCGTAGAGCTAAATGATTCAACCTTAGGTCGCAGTTCTGACATTAACTGACTAAAGAACTTCTAAATATATAACACATTTAGTGAATATTGCACATGTCAAGTCCCGTGCAGAGAGAACGAAGATTAAGCAGTCTTAGCAGAAAAATGGGTCGCGAACTAGATGAGGATTTTAGAAGGGGAGGAAACATACTAAAGGACATTTTGATTCGTGACTTTGATAGGGAAATTGCACTAGCCGAGGGATTTGCTGACCAAAATGATCTCACTGGAGCGGCATACCATAGGGCGATGGCTTATGCAATACACAACACTCTGAGGGATCTTGAAATGATGATTGGATGATTTGAAATAGAAACCATAATGTCGCCGCAGTACTGGCATTAGTCTTCTGGCAGTAGCCGCCAACTGTGGTACTCTACCTTCGCTTCCTGGTTGCTGTTCTTGTCTTCGTCGCTTTGCTTTATGAACTCTTTAAAGTTCGTACAATCCATTATGTTGTTACAGTAAATGCAAATCCATCTCATTGTTGTCATCATTTCACTTAAGGGATAGTACGGACTTTGTTTATATAAGATTCTTCTATGATGGTTCTGCTACAATCTTACGCTACCAAGAAAAATGACGGTATTCGTCCTTGAATATGTACTCCCAAAGGCTTCTGAATATATCGATATGTTGTTCACTAGGCAAATAAATGTATTCGCTAAAGAATAGGACGATTTGCAGCCATTAGGAATGTTTCCACAGTATCTTGATACAAGTAATTGCAGCTAGAAGATTTCCTACAGCACTTTCATATTCCCTCCTTCAATTAAATCTATAAATTCGAAGTCTCGAAACATTTCAATTCTGGTCCTATCTATGATAATATCAGTATCAGAATTTCTCTATGCTTCATTTCTTTCTTCGCCGTGCTTATTACTCGTATAGGTTTTAGTAGTAGTTCAATTGTCATACCATGTAGGATTTAATGAGATCTATTACTAAACCATCTATCATAATTTATAACCTACAGCAATTCAGATTTCGAGTATGAACACGGTAGGCGGTCAAAAATAGAACGATATTTTACAAAGAACTATATAATCATAGAATACAAGATAGATAGGCTCATGACCATAAAAGGATTTATCAGATATGGATTACAATAAACTTACCAGAGAACAAGAACGAGTTATTATCAATAAAGCAACAGAGCCTCCTTTCATCGGAGAGTATGACAATTTTTATGAAGAGGGAACATTTATTTGTAGAAGATGTAACGCACCTCTCTTTTCGTCTAAAAGTAAATTCGATGCAGGATGTGGCTGGCCAAGCTTTGATGAAACGTTACCAAATGCAATAAGGCATATCCCTGATCCTGATGGGATGAGAATAGAAATAGAATGTAAGAATTGTGGTGGACATTTAGGACACGAATTTCTAAGGGAAGGTCCGACCGATAAGAATACTCGTGAGTGTGTCAATTCGTTGTCTATCTATTTTGTCCCAAAGAGCAAGGAGTTGCCCAAGATCATAAATGAGTGAAAACAATACTGATTACGAATCTGCTACATTTGCAAACGGGTGCTTTTGGTGTAGTGAAGCAGTGTTCAAAAGGCTAAAGGGAGTAAAATCAGTTCTTCCTGGATATTCTGGAGGACGAGTGAAAAACCCTTCTTATGAACAAGTGTGCAGTGGGAGAACAGGTCATGCAGAATCAATACAGATCGAATTTGATCCAAAGGTTATAAATTTTGAAAAAATACTTGACATTTTCTGGCGTACACATGATCCCACAACCCATAACCGGCAGGGTAACGATATTGGGACACAATACCGTTCGGCAATCTTTTATCATGATCTGAAACAAAAAGAGATTGCTGAGAAGTCTAGAAGAGTGCTTGAAAATGAAGGAACCTACAAAGATCCAATCGTAACAGAAATAGCCCCATTTAGTAGCTTTTATGTTGCAGAAGATTATCATAAGAATTACTATGATGAACATCGAGATGCTCCTTACTGTAGTTATGTAATTGATCCTAAGGTGCATAAGTTACTTGTGAATTATGAAAATGATGTAAGAGCTGATTACAAATAGCTGCGTGTTCAGAGGATCCAAGTATCTGAACTACTACTGAACGGAACCAAATATCAGAAACTCAGAATTTATTCTTAAACTATAATACTCCTCCCCCGATTCCTATTTTTGTACACTTCTTACTCATAATATTAGTACTTTGTAGAGTGGTGGAGACACTGATGTAGACTATTGGTGGAGAAAATATTGAACAGCAAATTCCTCTGATAATTCCATTTCCTTAAAGCAGAAATATAAACGGAAGGTGCACTAGTATAGTATATTTCACAACCTTTGCTCGCAAATATCGATTACCTCGAGAACAGACACATTACTTCTGATCTGGAGCAACGTCTGAGTTGCATCTGTTAGTGAAGGTTCGGCTAAGCATTCTCCTTTTTATTACTAATTTCACCATAATCAAATATCCAGTTATTTCCAACCCTATCCTCTTACCCATACTACTAAAGCTGTCTATCTGTAACTAAATAATATAAAAGGGAACAATTTTATCCTTATCTAAAAAGCGACCGATTGGATAATTAATTAATCTTAAGAAATAAGGTCAGTATTCAATAAACTACATGTCAATTACCTCCGCATTTAATGCATATTAAGAAGAGTATTAAGAAGAGATATATCTTGGGAAGAGATGTTTAGCATGTGTCTATCGGTTATAGATGTCCTAATTGTAACGACTCTAATTCAATTAGTGTTAATAAGATTTATAACGGTCGATTGATGTTTTCTTGCTCGAAATGTAGTATATGCGGTATCGTTCCACCTATGGCTGAACAAGACGAAGCTTATTTGGAATTTCTTTCCATGTATGATAATGGACAAATCGACAAGGTAATGGATTTAGAGTCGGTAATAGAACAGGAAAGACTCGTGCGCCCATTGTCCGAGATAAGAAAATTAATCCGTAAAAATGATGCGGTTGGTAATAAATTACTTGAGGACGTGTTGAAGTCTAAAAGAGATTATATAGTTGATTTTATAGTCCTAGAAGGACCAGAGCCAGAAGTTGGTCGTGAATTTGAATTTCTTAACATCGATGAGGGAATCGTCTCTAGTCTAAAGCAGCGAAATATCCAAAGACTTTACAAGTTTCAGGAAGAATCCATTCTCCAAATATTAGAGGGAAGGGATGTTGTCATTGTCGCACCGACCGCATCTGGTAAAACTGAGGCCTTTTGTATTCCCATAGTACAAAGAATTTCAGTTGAGGCAGCACATTTTTCATCTCTTAGGCCAGAAACAAAACCAAAGAGACGAAAGGTGTTTGCTGTATTTATATATCCTACCAAGGCATTGGCAAGAGATCAACTCCCAAAAATAATGCAAATAGCTGGTTCGGTGGGTCTAAATGTAGGTATATTTGATGGGGATACTCCGCAATCCGAAAGGGAACTAATTACTGGGGTGCTGATCCCGGAGATCATACTCACCAACTTTGATGTAGTCCATTACCATCTCCTCCATAAGACAAGATTTTCCCGCTTATTAAGGATGTGCAAATTTTTGGTTGTGGATGAAGCTCATGTATATACTGGAGTATTTGGAGCCAATGTCTATTATATTATAAAAAGACTCGAGAGAATGACATCAAGCGCTACAAAGGATAAACTTCAGATCGTTGCTGCATCTGCCACTTTACCAAATGCACATGAATTCTGTAGTTCCCTCTTTGGAAGGGACCTGAGTTTAATTTATGGTAAAGGTAGAAAGGGTAAAATCAACCTAGTAATTATATTTCCATCACTACATTCGCAGAGATCACTAATGCTTGATATATTAAAGAGATTGATCACAACGAATCACAAAACTATAGCTTTCAGCAAGTCACATCTAGGATCAGAACTTTTAGCATTCTATTCGGCCAAACAAGGAAACCAGATACGAGTCCACAGAGCAGGTTTACTACCACCGGAACGTAAATCAGTTGAAGATCTATTTAGAAATAATAAGATACTAGCGATTTCGGCGACTCCTACATTAGAGCTCGGAATAGACATAGGAGATGTAGATGCCATAATATCTGACATCGTTCCAGTAAATCGGCTTATTCAAAGATTGGGTAGGGCGGCAAGAAATGGGCAAGAAGGATATGCGTTTCTTACATTAGGCAGCGATCCAATTAGTCAATATTATAAGCTCCATCCAGAAGATTATTTACAAGATCAGCAGATAGCGTATACTGATCCAACAAATTCTTTTGTAGAAGAATATCAAGTTCTTGCTATGGCATGTGACAAACCAATTTCAATGAATGAATCGTCCCCACTAAGGAATACTCTCCAAAAACTAATTTCAGTCGGATTGGTGAAAATCTCAAGAGGAAAGTTTGTTCCCGAATTTAGCAAGGCAATGAATGTACTTTGGAACTTTAGCATTAGAGGCCTAGGATCCAAAGTTGACATAATATTTAATGCGAAAAAGATTGGTGAACGACAAATGCCTCAGGCAATAGAAGAGCTGCATGACCAGGCGATATATTTCCTTGGGGGTAAGAGGTACAAAGTCGTCAAACTTTACCTCGAGGCTCCAGATAACAAGTTAGATAAAGAATCATACGCAAAGTTAGCGGCTATACCTGGAGACTATCCATACTATACAAAGGCAATTGTTGATGAATGGCCAACCATTCTAGAAATTCATGAGCAAAAGACTGTATTTGGAATAGAGGTCAGATATTGCTCGCTGGAGATTTTGAAGAAGGTTTCAGGTTATTCGAATATAGAATTAGGTAAAGAAGTTACTCAAGGATCAAGAATATATCTTGAAAGTCCATTAGAATTCAAATTCATTACAAAAGGCTTAGTTTTTCGTGCCCCAAAACCTAAGAATGTAGTAGAATCTATTGCTATTGATGATGATTATCTCGAAATGAGTGGATACCATGCTACAGAACACGTTCTAATAGAAGGAAGTATTATGATAACTGGCGGTTCGTCGCAAGACATGGGTGGTATTTCAATTGGTTCTACTGGTCTAATCTTTATTTACGATGGCAGCATAGGCGGAAACGGTGCGAGTAGGACATTGTATGAAAAGCTGGACAAAGCAATGATGAGAGCACAAAGGGTATTATCGGAGTGTCCGTGTAGGAATGAAAGTGGTTGTCCAAGATGTACCTTTTCCTATAAGTGTGGCAATAATAACGAATACTTGCACAAGAATGCAGGAATAGAAATTTTGAATAGTATTGTTGCCGGAGAGAAAACCATAATCGGAGAACAAGTTCCTGAAGACAGGCCTCTTGTTTAGCTAGCCTGTAGAAATTATGTTTTTGCCTTAACCTGAATCTATTAATGGAGAGTAGCAACTACCAACCCCCCCCTAAGTTTTTCATGACAAACTAAATTGATATATCCAACTGACCTTAAAGAGATTTTTCAGACGTTCAGAATACTTGCCTCAGTCGATATATGGGATCAGAAAACGCGGAATATGTAGAACGGAATACTACTAAATTGGCAGTAATTCATTCTTGGCTACAAGAAATAAAAGAATCACAATTAAAAAATATGCCGTAAACAAGTTATCTGATTACCAGACTCAATCTTAAGGAATCATAATGATTTATGTCCATCGTATTAATCGTCTCATTTTAAAACCTATGAATAACACCTAATTTTGCATGTATAATTTAGAAGTAAATGTAGATTAAATTAAGCAACGGTAGCGAGAATGTCAGCTTATGCTCAACTCGATTCACAGAACGGGTCATCACTATTGTATGAATAGGAGTTATCTTCAATATTTCCAATCATTGGTTATTCCATTCCACCACGTCCGATATGACTTGGCATCATGACCTATTTCATCTCGAACCCTGAATTCAATTGAATAAAACATATTCTCCATAGCATCTATACCTCCGTCAGAAAACATCTCTCTTCCGATTTCCTCAGCTCGTTTTCTTTTAATATCAAAATCAGTGGCCTTGGGATTTTGAATACAATAAGTGAGATTGTCAAAGAGCTCTTCTTCCAAATATGCATCCAAGTTAGGATCTCTACCTCCTGAACCATATTCTTAACTAGATATATAAGATTTGACATCTATCAATGGAGTATGAAAAAATATGAGATCGTGTGAAAGAATATGATTGACTGGTTTGAAAGAAGAGGCGCAGAGGATCAATCGCTGCATTCATTTTGAAATATGTAACATCAGATGCGCTGAGTGATTCTCGTGTAGCCTCCTACCTCTCGAAGGGTGACGATGTCATTGTAAAGGTCCATATGGATCGCTTGATTAGCTGGAATCTATTAGACTCTAAGGCCGGAACATGGTGTTGGTGGCTACTTCCATACACTCGATGGATAGGGCGAAGCAGAGAACGCATTCATGATTCCTATAACCCGTGCCCTTTAAAGATTTGTATAGCAGAAATAGGCTGATTCGGTCGAAATTAGACTACTATACCGATTTAGAAGATCATGCCCGTTTAGAGATTTAATCCTTGTCTTCATCATCAAATACATCATACTGCTCAGTAAACTCTCTAAAGAGTTGATACTTTATTAGATATCGTTCTCCACTACTCAATAATCTGGCCAGTGTTCTGATTGCTTCAAGTATGTTTGGTCCATTGCTTAACATCACACATTCTACGCGCCGTCCCATTATCAGTGCATCTGCTATCTCTGGACGACTTCGAAGTCCACTTTCAGTTAAGCTTTCTAGTATTTGTGTGGCCAAGATAACAGGGACATGCGCAGCTTCACATAAACAGAGGATATCTTCTTGAATGAATGCCAAATTCTCAAATCCCACCTCAACAGCCAAATCGCCCCTTGCGATTAATACTGCAAATCTTGGCAGGTCAAGTCCAGCAATAAGTGTCCTAGCCAAATTGTGAACAGAATCTGAGGTTTCGATCTTTGCAACTATACCCAAATCTGCACAATTCCGTTTTGTTAATTCTTTGTGCAGATCATAGATATCCTGAGGTCCGTGTACAAAACTTAGTCCCACCATGTCTGCGTGCTTAACTATAAAGTCCAAATTTTTGATATCCTCTTGGGTTAACGCTGGTGTTTTAATCCCTGAATCTGGAAAGTTTATACCCTTGTTGGATTTTATTTTGGCTACAATACCATGAGGTGATACGATTTCTAATTCAAGATATTCCTCCTTTGATGACTTTACAATTGCTTCAATTTTTCCGTCGTCTATCAACACTTTATAACCAACCTTAACTTGATCAAGGATGCTCGGATACGTGCAACTGATACCTGTAGGATCATCACTAAAGCGGTTGCTATCACCGCCATGCCCCAACCTTGTATCTCTATAAAGGCGGAGGATATTCCCAGCTTCTACACTTATCTCAATTGGTTGAGGTTTCGTAACTCCGACGGTAAACGAACACTTACGATCATTATCTGAATCATTTATTTGACATTTCAGTTTTATACCCTCCTTTAGAAAAGCCCTGTGTTCTAGTCCTATCCTTACTCTAGTAGGACTGATTCGTTCAAGTACCGTAAGATTACGTGGACGCCCATCTCGTGCATCCTTGAATGTTATTTTTTGACCTATTCTTAGGCCCCCTAGCCCACCATAATTGATCTTTGAAATCGCTATAACAAAACTCGACGGTGGTGCTCCTTCCAAATTCAATACTTCTGTCGCTCTTGCCTCGCTGTCTAAGAATCCTTCTACAAGACGCATAGGACGACCGTGAATGTCTTTAGGCGAAGGAATTTGGAGGGGTCGAACTTTGAGCTCCATTGGGCCTGTCCGAATTTTTGGCCCTCCCAGATCCATCAAGATCATACATATTCGTCCTTCAACCCCTTTCCCATTTTGAACTAATTGCTCTTCGACACCACGTAGAGTCTCAACTAGTAATTTCCATTCTCTGGCTGTGTTATGAGCACAATTTATTCGAGCAATATCCATCCCATTCTCCAGTAGCTGTTCGATCAATTCATATTGATAAATATCAGAGGAATCAAGTGTTACCATAATGTGTGTTCTTCTTTCTTTAGGCATCAAACCAAACATTAATTTACTACGCAATGACATGAGCAATCTTCCACTTTGAGGATCGATCTTAAGTAAACTACTGGTATTAACTGGCCTGATTCCAAAATGTTTGAGGACCTGTTCGATACTGAATAGTACATTACTTTCCGACATCGCTAAAGAAGCAAGACCCACTTCAGCTAGTCTTATTTGTAAATCCGATAAATTCTGTTCTCTTAATACTAAATAACATAAAAGATTATCAAAGCTGCGTATCTGATCATTCTCATTCTCATTCCTCACTCTCTTGAATTGAAACTTATTATGTGCTTTTTGTGCACGTTCTAAAATACTAATGTATATCTCGTTGAGATCTTCGCCAAGAGCATCAAATTCTTCCGGCTTACGAGTATCAGATTTCTCGTAATTCTCTGTGGTCGACATCATTCAATCATCTTGTTGAACAAGATTTTGAAGTCTATTGCTACTAAGAATTGAAATATCCGGATCGTATAACTTAGATCTGATATTCGATGCGTATTATCGGTTTGTACATTTTTCCTTTTTAGCCAGAATATTGTGTTTCTCACCCCACAAGTAATTTGGTTGTGATGTCTTTTACTGCTATCGATTTCACATTGACAAAATCCCTTATGCCAAATTCTGATAGCTTTTCCAATACCAGAATATTTTACTCCACCAAATGGTAACCTAGGATCAGACCTTACCATTTCATTTATCTTGACAACTTTAGTTTGAATCTCTCGAGCAAGCTTAAGTCCTCTTTCAAAACTACTGGTCCATATGCTAACACCTAATCCAAATTCCGAATTGTTTGCCTCTATAATACCTTCAGCTTCATTTTTCACTATAATGATAGGTGCAACCGGACCGAATACTTCTTCCCTTAAGATATCCATTTCATGATTCAAGTTAGATATTACAGTGGGTTCATAATAATAACCGCTACCATCGATTATGTTACCACCTAACAAGATATCTGCATGTTTTAACTTCGAGTCATCGACTTGTTTAATTAGTGCTTGCCTTTGACTGTCTCTAACCAGTGGTCCTACAGTAGTTTTCTTATCCATGGGATCTCCTACTATTTCTTCTTTGACATTTTGTACAAATAATTTTGTGAATTTATCTGCTATTTCCTCTATTACTATAAACCTTTTTTGCCGCAATACAACTTTGACCGGTATTTAACAATCTCGAATGAACCGCTTGAGGTACGGTATGATTTAGATCAGCATCTTCTAAGACTATAAAAGGGTCGCTTCCTCCTAATTCTAATACAAATTTTTTTAAATCTCCAGCTGCAAGCCTTGCAACACTTTTTCCGGTACTAACACTTCCTGTCACTTATACCGCATCAATCTTAGACTGGACGAGAGCTTCACCTGCTCTGTAATTTCCTATGACTATTTGAAACACGTTTTCAGGAAATCCTGCATCAGTTAGTGCGTCTCTGATATTTAGAGAGGAACCTATACATACGCTAGAATGCTTTAGAATTGCTATATTTCCTGCAATTAATGTTGGCACCACAAATCGCATAGCCTGCCAAAATGGAAAGTTCCATGGCATAATACCTACCACTATTCCGAGAGGTTCAAATGAAACAAAGCTCTTGCGAAATTCAGTTGGTATTATTTGATCTTGAAGGAACGATTCAGCGTTTTCACAATAATACTCACATAACCATATGCACTTTTCGATTTCTGCGTATGACTGAACTATGGGCTTTCCCATTTCTTGTGTAATAATCTTTGAATAATGGTCTCTATTCTTATTCAAAACCTTCGCCAAACTTCTAATTTAATCACAACGTTCTACAACGTCTTTCTTTTTCCACTTTGCAAACGCAGTTCTAGCATTATTGATAATACGTGATATTTGTTCCAAATCGGTAGTTTCATACGAATGAATTATTTGTCCCGTCGCAGGATTAATGGTTGAAATCTTATCGCGAACAACTCTTGATTGCATTTCTATATATATTAATACCTAATTATGACTAATAAATTTCAGCCCTAGTTTGAATGTATTTAAATAATTGTAGCATATGATAAGTCAATAGGTATGAATTATATTATTTGTGCTGTTTATATGCAATAATATAGAAGACCTACGAAAGCTCCATCTAGTGCCAACAATGCAGTAAATATTGAATTAACCATAAATGCTATCTATGATATGATTTCCTTTATCGCCAAAGAAATTTAATATCTATTTTATTACTTTTTACTTTTCTCTTGTAAAACCTTTTCAGCATCATCTTCACCCTGCTTTATCAATTTCTGTATTGTAACGAGTGAAAAATCAGCCTCTTCAAAGATATAGCGCACGTCCTGCACGTTGATGTCATCAATCCTGGTTATACTGTGTCAATTGAATAGAAAGTAATCTAAATCTTGAAGACTTCAGGTTTACTCGTAGCAGTAGCCTGTTGCTTTCGTTGAGGGTTAATTTCATCCATATTCTTCGTAAGCTCTGAAACCTTCTGGTCCAAAATTATTCGTTTTATGTCTTCGAGTTCAGGTGTAGATCTCACCACCACTCCTCTTTTTTTTGTTGGCGAGCCTATACTATCAACTGGATTGATCTCAATGGCTAATGAAGGGTTATTACTTCTTAATCCTGGAAGTCGTAAGAGGAATACACCAGGAATATTTGTTGGTTTACGTTCCCAATCTTTCCCTTGTGTAAGAAATTCGCGTAATCTCTCGGAAACAGACATATCCTTACCTTAGTATATAGGCTACTACATTTATCTTTTACACGTCCTACTACTGTCTTCAGTTAGTATATTTATCACGATTGGACTTCAATTTGATTTGACACGCTGATTACCAGTATATCTTCATACCAAATTTTATGTTATCAGGCCTATTATTGTGAGATTATTATCCACAATTTAAATTTAATATAGATATACTATGTTCTCCTACCCAAAGATGAAATTATCTAAGGTAATTTTAAATAGAATGAAGCGTCTCATATTTTAATGATAGAAAGTGTCGTTGAAAAGAAGGAAAAAACTCCAACCTCGATTCCTTTGGACATCAATGTTCATTTAAAAAGATTTGGCAAAGAATCATGGGAAGTAGATTATGATTTATTTGGATATTGTGATATGTGTAATTCACGAATAGATGAGTTTGGATATTGTGCGTGTGGGGGGCAGCGGATTAGCAACGAATCAGGCTCTTTGTGCTGTTTATGCATCTTCCTTTATTTCATAGGTATAAACAGGGATCTCTTCAGAGGATGGGTCCAACTTGAAGGTCAAATTCGGGTTGATGAAGTTATTGCTGATTTAATAGTTATGCAGAACATTCTTGGAAATTACAAACTTGTTCTATCTATGTACGATATTCTCTTAACAAGTTTTAAATTAAATTCTAGATCTAGGTCCATTTTTCGAAATATTTTATAAGTATGTATTGTGTACATAATGTGCAGTAAGGGTAGATAATTTAAGATGACTTGTAAGGGGATTTGCATTAGACATAAGGCTCAGAAGCAAGTTGGTACAGGAAGGTACGCGGCAGGTCAGAAGAGGTGCCAAGTCTGTGAGATATTCATTAAATGGGAAGGATTGTGGTGCCCTTGTTGTAGCTATCGCTTGCGAACGAGACCAAGAAACATAAAATACAAGGCAAAACTTAGACGGAAAGGCATATCGGATAAAGAAGAGTTGCAGTCTGCACCACTGACGACTGCTGTCACATCATAAGCCTATCGCATGGGGACTTGTATTTATAGTATGATCGCTAGCATAGATGATATCTTATAATGGAGTACCACACTAAATAGCAAGATATTGATAGACCTTAATTGATATTAGATCATAAAAAAAGGAATTACACTTAATATTTAGCGACACGAATCACACTTGATTGTCTCTCCATAGCAGGTAATACAAACATGAATTTCACCCGTAAAAGCTAACATATCTGTCGTCCGCAGGTTCGTCGTTATTGTGCAGATTGCATAGTTGTTTGTACAGGATATCTACTGCGGCCATTTCGAGCAGTTCGCCTTGAGCAACACTAAACGCGTAACCAATAGCATCCAAGTTACTTAGTCTCTTAAAAAACATTGACTCAAGCATACCATTTTTCTTAGATCTTCTTAAGAGAGAAGCTGAAATTCGATCTAAATGATAATTGACGTGGATGTCGATCGCTTCATCAAAATCTACGCCATACATTTCAGAAATCTTGTTATTCAATCTCTTTTCTTCTTGTAATGCTGAAATATTCTGATGTTGTATGCTGATAGCCACTCGGCCACGTAGTTTTGATGATTCATCATTCGGACCGTTTTTGTCTTTCTCCATCTGTCTATAAAATCATCATAAATTTATCTATTAGATCTTATTAATTTATCCTGATTAATCAGTATTGTATCAGTGTAGATTCGATAATTATGCATGTATGCCTCAATGTGCAATCTGTCTATTAATTAGTAATTTCTCAGTGATTCTTAACCCATAATGCTTTTTGGCTTGTCGGAAGCAGTAGGTCAGGTGTGAAGCCGATAGATACAGCGCCATGAGTGATTTAGCTCGACTCAGAAAATACAATCAAATCCTTAACCTTTTCTAACATAGAATTTGAATATTATGACAAGACCAAGAGAGTGGTTGTAACTAGTTTGACCTATAATATCTTGCATCAAGTGGATTGTGGGGGGGCCGAAATAATTTCACGTGAGGATTTGATACAGTAGTTGCACCAGGCTAAAGTCTAATGCCTTCAGCGTACCAGTTTCCATGTGGTTCCTCCTTAAACACTATGATAATATCCTTCTTGTCTACATCAAATATATTTACTACATTGTCTGTAATTGCTTCTGCCAATCTGTCTTTTTCTCTCTGGGTTCTTCCACTATAAGTAGAGATTGTTATTATGGGCATGGAATAATAAGGCTTATCTAGGATGTAAGTTTTGCGTTACGTAGACCAATTAAGATAAGTTCCCTGACATATTCCTAGTAAGATAATTCCTCACATTCAGATTGAAATGCTTGGTTCTGAAGTACTGTCTTAGCCTCTTTCTGAATTCCGTAGTTACGTCAAGAACACCTTCAGTTAATCGATAAAGACGCTTGAGTTTTTTGTTATAATCTCCAGAATTTCATTTAAACTATCATCCTTGTTTCTAGCCATTGTAACCTCAGATAAACCCAGTATAGGCTGTATGGGTGTGCGTAATTCGTGAGCGGCGCAGATCTTGGAGTTGTTTGTACATTTCGCTCTGGCGCCAAAGTGTTTCGAATATAGACTCTAGTTTGCAGTGCGGCAATCCCTCTAATCTCGATATCGAAATCGGTAGCTAACATATAACCGAGAATAAATATCATTCAGATGGTTAGAGAATAGCCTAAACATGGCTATGCTAGGCATAGACAGCCTGTATGTACTTATGAATTTTGTCTTAGCAGAATGATATCAAATGATGGTCCTTTAGGGTCAATATTGGTATTAGAATATAAAAAATCGCGAATTATCGTCTTCTCGCAGCTATCGTATGTGTTTGCTCAACGTACCATCTAACTTTATCCTTAAAACCTGACCACCAATCAAGAAATGCATCGCTACTCTCAGATTCAATTAATAAAAATCCATTATATTCAGTCCCCCAAGCATGATCATATTCACCTATCAATTCTATACCGTCAGGCAAGCCATTCCTCAATTCACGCCATTCAGATCTAGCCTTGGCTGCCTCTTCTTTGTTCATGCTCTTGAAGCGATAGAAGACCAAGAAGGTGGTTGCTGCCATATATAATGACCGAGTTGATATTATTAATAGGTTTTGCAAGATCAATTAGTATTTTAACCTTTCTTGCTTTTTTGGTGGACCTTTTTTCACTTGTCATCGTCTTTTGTATAGGCCTCGCTATAGGGCGCCAAGACGACTTGTCATCGTCTTCTGTGAGATCTACTAGATTATATCAAAGAAGGAACATACACATACACGTTGAGTAACCTATAATGACGATACGATGGCCTAGTAATAGTAACTGATGGACTAATATCAATTGTTATTTCTTAATGGAATGAGAATTAAAAAAACAGTGCCAAATCAATATAGTGATCATTTCTATAACAGGATTTTCAGAGGGTGTTGATTCACTTGAAATATTGCTGGCAAAATCCCTATTGGTTCTCCATCGATGGCGACTGTTATGTCTCTTTCAATTGATTTTATTGATACCTCCCTAGCTTGTTTGTAGATCACATCTACTTCATCTGTATAATTACCTGTTTTTATATTTGCTAACTTATCAAGTATTTTAAGGCTACCCGAATCTCTTAAAATTACAACATCTAATAATCCGTCTGAAAAACTTGCTCTGGTGCTGCCATAAACCCACCACCAAGAAATTTTCCGTTGGCAATTATACCCATCGTCATTTGACTACTTTATCTTTTCCATCATCAAACACTATCTCACAGTTATTGCTTTCGTACGTGGGCAGACTAGCTACGACGCTAGTGATTGTTGAAACAATACGATTCTTAACTCTACTTCTTACCTTTTTTGACCTATCTACAACTTCGGCTCCGAATCCAATCTCAGCTGCATTTAGAAATGCTCGGGTTGACACCATTGAACGGGTAGTAGGATCAGTGACAGTAGCTGTTAGTACATCAATCTTTTGTGTACTACCTTGCATATAATTATGACAGCACTCATCTACACCTTGAGGCAAATTTAGAGACTTGGCCAATACATTCCTCGTACCGCTAGGGATTATACCGAATATTGCCTCTGAGCTTATAGGCAGCAAAATGTCAGGTTGAGGGAAATCACTATTATTTTTATGAACTCCACTATTCTTTGAAAAAGGGGCTGGCTTCTTTTTGTCATCTTGTTTTCTTTCATTCAGGAAAGAACCGTTTGCAACTTCATTTATAGTCCCATCTCCCCCAATCGCAATAACCTCTTTAACACCTTTCTTCAAAAATTTCCTTGCAAGAAGGGTTCCATCATTTGCTTTTTTTGTGAATACTACATGGGAATTTTTGCCAAAGGCATCTTTTAACTTGATATAAAGGTTATCCCAACCCTTGTCAGTCGAACCACTTGAAGAAGTGGGGTTACTAATCAAGAGAGTATGAATATATTTCGAT
>Ga0307429_1000456_pt1 | contig 25059 bp, 26 predicted proteins | sample SalMarWE160230MG_FD_202151 | JGI IMG/M metagenome (GOLD analysis project Ga0307429, IMG submission 202151) | Salt marsh sediment microbial communities from the Plum Island Ecosystem LTER, Massachusetts, United States - WE1603-230 | ecosystem: Environmental > Aquatic > Marine > Intertidal zone >... | reverse complement strand
CCGAGGCAGAAGCAACAAAAACAACAAGAGGAAATGATGAGGGAACTGAGAGCGGGAGAAAAGGTGATTATAGCTGGCGGGATTTATGGACAAATTGAAAGTCTTGGTGAGGATACTGTAATTCTGAAAATAGAGTCGGGAGCAACAATGAGGGTTGCTAGAAGCAGTATACTTGGCAAACAAGAAGTTGAGGAAAGTGGTGGGGGAGTATTCTGACATCAAGAGCTTGAATGCATCAGGTGGTCACCATCAGACAAGTTGGGAACGTGATGCGCCTTTGAAACCTGTTCAGTCTTCGTGAGACTCTGTACTTGTGTTTCCCTCTTGACGACGGGAAGGTAGAGTAAATGAATCACTACGACTATATTATAGTTGGCAGTGGCATTGCCGGGCTTTATATTGCCTTGCTCGCTATAGAACGGGGCAGCGTCCTTATCCTGACTAAGGGGAATATAGATGACTGCAACACCAAATATGCTCAAGGCGGCATTGCTGTTGCCATGAGCAAGGATGATTCTCCTGAACTCCACTTCAAAGACACTATGGCTGCCGGGGATGGCCTGTGTGATGCCGAGGCAGTGCGTATTTTGACCGATGAGGCTGCCGATTGCATTGCTGATTTAATCAAATCCGGAGTGCCCTTTGACACTTTGGACGGTGAAATTACCTTGACCAGAGAGGCAGCTCATAGCGTGCCACGCATCATGCATGCCGGCGGAGATGCCACCGGGGAGCACATCGAGGTTACCTTAAGTCGCCATGTGCGCTCCACTCCTACCAAAATCCTGGAAAATTGCCTGGCTAGCGAAATTTTAGTCCAGAATGGAAAGGTAACTGGCGTAAAGTCTCTCGATTGCCGGACTGGCTCTGTGGAAGAGTATGGCTGCCAGTTTCTCATCTTAGCTACTGGTGGTGCTGGGAAGTTGTTTAAATATACCACTAACTCCGATGTGGTTACTGGCGACTGGATAGCTCTGGCTTTTGAAGCCGGTGCCGAAATAAGCGATATAGAATTTTTCCAGTTTCATCCCACTGTTCTTCGCTTGCCCGGAGTAGCTCCTTTCCTCATCTCTGAAGCGGTCAGGGGAGAGGGTGGAATACTCAGAAATGTGGAAGGCCATCGCTTCATGCCGGATTATGCTGCTGAGGCCGAGCTGGCGCCGAGAGATATAGTAGCCCGTAGCATTGTCTACGAGATGAAGAAAACCCACAGCGATAGAGTTTTTCTGGACGCTACCCATTTGTCACCCCGGTTAATTACCACCCGCTTCCCCCACATATATCGCTTTTGTCGAGACCACGGCCTGGATATCACCAAAGGACTTATCCCCATCGCCCCCGCTGCTCACTACCTTATGGGAGGAGTGAAGGTCAACAGTTGGGGAGAGACAAATATCCCGGGGTTATTTGCTGCTGGCGAGACTGCCTGCACCGGAGTGCATGGTGCTAACAGGCTGGCATCGAATTCTCTGCTTGAGTCGGTTGTTTTTAGCAAGAGGATAGTGCAAAAGACTGAAATGACTGACCCTCCTCGTCATTGCGAGGAGGGTAGCGCCGAAGCAATCTCCTATTGTCTCCCCAGTAGAGAGGTGCTACCCAAGGTGCCACCCCTTAACCTGCCCAACCTGCAGTCCCTCATGTGGGACAAAGTAGGAATCATCCGCTCTGGCAAAAGCCTCGAAGAAGCGGCAAACATTTTGGCCACCTGGGAAAGCCTCCTGTCCCAACCCAGTGACCGTCCCGCCTATGAACTCAATAATTTGGTATTATGTGCCCGGCTCGTGACTGAGGCCGCTTTACTCCGCAAAGAAAGTCGCGGCGCTCACTTTCGCACAGATTTCCCGCAGACTTCGCCAGAATGGCAGCGGCACATCGTTTTTAGGAAAAATGCCAGCAAGTAAGCCCCAGATTGAAGAAATTATCGACCGCGCCTTAGCTGAGGACCTAGGTAAGGGTGATGTTACTACCGAGGCCTTAATACACGGTGACTGGCAAGGGACTGGCTCTATTGTGGCCAAGAAGGAAGGCATCCTGGCCGGCACAGAAGCAGCCAAACAGGTTTTCCATCGAGTTGATCCAGAGTTAAAGGTGGAGATTCTTCTAGAAGATGGGGCTAAAGTTAAGCCGGGCGGCAAAGTAGCCAGAGTGTCAGGCAGCATTGCCAGCATTCTCAAAGCGGAGAGGGTAGCCCTGAATTTCCTCCAGCGCTTGAGTGGCATTGCCTCGGAGACCAATCGTTACGTGGCAAGAGTCGAAGGATTGCCGGTGCGCATTATGGATACCAGAAAAACCACCCCGGGCCTGAGGTCGCTGGAAAAGTATGCCGTCAGGGTAGGGGGTGGTGAAAATCACCGCACGAATTTAAGCGATGGCGTACTCATTAAGGATAATCATCTGGTGGCGCTCCGCGGCCAAGGGTTGAACATCAAGGAGATTATAGCCAAAGCAAGGCAAAATGCTCCATTGTTATTGCGAGGAGCGGAGCGACGAAGCAATCTCCAAGCAAGGCAGACTCAGGTCGAAGTAGAGGTCGGGACTGTGCCAGAAGCTTTAGAAGCCGTTGAAGCCGGGACAGATATCATCATGCTTGACAACATGAATCTCGAGGACATGCGTAATGCGATACAATCTATTCATGGCCGTGCCTTGATTGAAGCCTCGGGTGGGATTACGCTGGATAATGTTCGGGCTGTAGCTGAAACCGGCGTTGATTTTATCTCCATTGGCGCCCTTACTCACTCCGCCAGGACTTTAGATATCAGTTTAGAGTTAGAGATAAGCGACAAATCAGGTTAAGTCTCTTAATCCTCAAGACAGATCCAAAGCTGCATGCGATAACCTTCGGGTGTAGGCATGTCCCGGCGAAGTGATAATTTTTGTAGCAGGTCCTTGTTCTACGATCTTCCCATCCTTCATTACTGCTATCCTATCACTAATTTTTCTGGCCACTGCAATGTCATGAGTGATGAAAAGCAAGCTTAACCCTCGTTGCTCTTGTAGTTTAAGCAATAATTTCAAAATCTTGGCTTGCAGGCTGGAATCCAAAAAAGCCACAGGCTCATCAGCAATAAGCAACCTTGGTTCCAAAACTAAAACCCGAGCAATGGTCACTCTTTGCATTTCCCCAGCACTGAGGTGGTGGGGGTATTCATTTAAGAAAGCCTCAGAATCAGGCAATTCAACTTCTCTCAAGACTTGTCTGACCAAGCGGTCCCGCTCGTCCCTTGCCCCAATCTCCTGGATGTCCAACGACTCCCTCACTAATTCCAGCACAGAGAGGCGATGGCTCAACGATTCTCCGGGGTTTTGGAAAATCATCTGCACCTGTCGGTAAAAATCCTTTCCTCTATTACTTACCAGGCTATCCTCGAGATAGATTTCGCCTTCGGTAGGCTCGATAAGTCCCATAATTAGCTTTGCCAGAGTAGTTTTGCCCGAGCCACTCTCACCCACTAAAGCTAGTGTTTCACCCCCCTCAATAGTTATTTTGACTGCATCCACGGCTAAAAGGGAATCGAAACGTTTGCTCAAATTTTTGGTCGACAATAAAGGAATGATGCCTCCTCGATGACAAGCAACATATCTTCCCTGAATTAACCTTAGGGGAGGCACCTCCTCTCGACAGATTTCTATGGCTTGGGTGCAGCGAGGGTGAAATGCGCATCCGCTTACTGAGCGGTTCATAACTCCTTTTATTCCTTGTAAATCTTTTCCTGTGGTCATATCGGGATAACATCGAATTAGTCCCCTGGTGTAGGGATGTCGTGGCCGAGAAAGAACCTCACCTGTCGAACCAAGTTCTACAATTCTGCCTGCGTATAAAATGGCAACTTTGTCAGCAAGCTTGGCTGCGGTAGAAATGTCGTGGGTCATCACGACAAGGCTGCAGCCTTGATTGATATGCTTAATCAATTCAATTACCTCAGCCCGGGCCGGAGCATCTAAGGAAGATATCGGCTCATCAAGAATTAGAAGCTCAGGCTGATTGGCTGAAGCTATGGCAAGTAACACTCTTTGCTGTTCTCCTCCGCTCAATTGGTGAGGGTAGGCAGAAAACCGATTTACTGGAATCCCAAAGCTACTTAGCAATATCGATGCCTGTTTTCCGGCTTCTCGCCGATTTTTCAATTTGTGCTCTGTTATAGGCTCAGCTACCTGATGCAGAATGGTATGAACCGGGTTTAGCATGTTATTGGCATTTTGAGGTGCCCAGGCTATCCGGTTGCCTCTTAGCTCGGTGATTGCCTCCTCAGGAAGGGAAAGTAAGTCCAGCCCATTAAACAAAATTTTCCCTTTGATGCTGCCATCCACTAACCGCATCAGGCTCAAGGCAAGGGTGGTCTTCCCAGCACCAGACTCACCAATTACAGCCAAAGATTCCCCATCTTGGAACTCGAGGTCAATCCCATTGAGGATTTTCTTTTCGCCGTAACTCACTTGTAGGGCTTCTAGCTTAAGCATTTGCTTCCCTCCTCAATCTTGGGTCCAGAGCTCCCTCCAAAGTATGACCGATGCCAGTAACCGCAAGGATAGTTAGAGACAGAGCTACCCCAGGAGGAATCAGCCACCATCGCCATACATCAAGGTAACAAAAGTCAAGGGCCTCGTGCATCATCATCCCCCAACTGACTATCGTTGGGTCAGCTATGCCAAGGAAAGCCAGCCCAGCTTCCATGAAAACGGCTCTTCTTACGCCGTAAATGAACCCCATCACTAAAATAGGAACAAGGTCAGGCAAAATATGTCGGAATATTAGATATAAATTGCTGGCCCCAAAAGACCGAGCCGCTGAAATATGGCCCAGCTCTTTTAGGGAAAGAGCTTGAGCTCGTATTGTTCTAGCTCCATCCTGCCAACCTAACAACGCAAGGAGCAAAATCAGCACCAGTAGATTAGGCTTGAGATATGCTGCTACCAGAATAATGACAATAATGGCGGGGATGACAATGAAAGCATCAACAATCCTCATAACTATCTTGTCGTATAAGCCACCCGCCAGAGCTGCCGAAGTGCCGATAATAGCACTCAAGATGATAGCCAAAAGGGCTACTGAAAACCCAACCAGCAAGGAGGTCCGGGCACCATAGATAAGCTGGCTTAAGATGTCCTGCCCCACGTGGTTTGTGCCCAGCCAATGGTTGAAAGAAGGAGGCTCAAAAGCGAAGGGAGTTTGGCTATGCGGCTGGTATGGTATCAGCAAAGGACCAAATATAGCTATGATTAGTAGAAGCAAAAGCATGCCTATTCCAAACATAGCAAACTTACTGCGCCTTATTTCTTGTTTGGGATTAATGTGCATAACGAATCCTCGGGTCGAGTTTGGAATAACTTAAATCCACCAGGAAATTAGCTATAAGGACGGAAACGGCCACAATCAGCAGCACACCTTGAAGAACAGGGTAATCTCGAGCCAGCAGTGCTTCGTAGGTCAGGTATCCTAGTCCAGGATAAGCGAAGACGATCTCGACAAAAATAGCGCCTGTAACCAACCGACCCAGTTGTATCCCTGTTCGAGTAACTACTGGAAGTAAGGCGTTTCTCCCGGCATGTTTGTATCTTACTGCCCGATCAGGCAGTCCTTTGGATTTCGCCATGAGTATATAGGGATTTTTCAGCACAGAGACCATAGTATTTCTGGTCAGCAGATAACTTGCCCCAATGTGGCACAAAGTCAGGGCGGTTAGTGGTAAGAAGAGGTGATGAAGAACGTCCAGCACCAGGGCAGCTCCAGACAGTCCTGCGTAAGGAGTAATTGCCCCAGATAATGGAAAAATTCCCCAGGTCACGCCAAACCCGATGAGAAGCAAAATTCCTAGGAAGAAATCGGGAAAGCCGCTGACTGTCATAAGACCGGTGAGTAGCGATTTATCTCGGCGGCTGCCTCGCCTCCAGCCCGATTCGATGCCGAGAACAATGCCTAAAAGAGTAGAGATAATAAGTGCCGTGCCTACCAGAAGCAATGTCCAGGGTAGTCTTCCCAGGACTATTGATGACACCGGCGCGTTGTAATAGTAAGAATAACCTAGGTCTCCTTGAACCAGCGCCAGTAAGTAAGCACCAAACTGTTGCCACAGGGGTTGATCCAAAGCAAAGCGCTCTATGAGATGAGCTTTGAGTTCCGGCGTCATGGCAATCAATGCCTCGTTGCCGTAGATTGCCATTATTGGGTCACCAGGCATCATCCTGGGCAGGAAGAAATTCAGCGCCAGAATAAATAAGAAAGCTATAATATACGTTATAATGCTCTGCTTGGTGAACATTTCGTTATGGTCTCCCTGAGATTGCTAGGTTTCTTTGCTGTCACTACATGCAATCGAATCCTCGGCGAAGTCTCTAAGAATTCGTTCCATCCAGTCGGCTATCTTCATATCACCAGTGGCATAGTAGTAGGGATTATAAGGTTTGATGTCTACTATTGGGCTGCCATCGAGGGCGTCAAGTCCTTTTACTATCAAGGTGTTCTCTTGGCATTTCACCAATCGCACCACTGTGGCACAGATGGTATTGGGCCGCGCTGGGCTGCAGGTAGAGAAAATACCTACCAGCGGTAGGTTTTTTCTTCCCATGGGATGAGCCTTGAGCAGGGAGCGACCTTCAGAGGGAACACGATGGGTCCAATAGAGCACCAGAAGGTGAGAGAAGTCTTCTATACCATCAAGAATACCAGCGAGGTCACTGTTGATGACAAGCTCAGATATTACCTTCCGGCCCCCTCTTGCCCCCGCTACTCTTGACCGCCATTCTAAATCACCTGAGTTAGCCACCATGCTTGGCTCCTTCAACGGGCTTCTTACTACCCCTACTGGCCTCAGCCGCATGTCATGTGTAGGCTCGCCTTTGGACTTGTTCTTTGGTAATTCCATTTCTCCTTCCTGGCTATTTCACAAAAGATAGTCTGTTCAAAGGAATGGGTATGCCGCTGGCCATGCCATCCATAGTGTAATACAGGGGTACGCTGCCATCGTGCGCCCAGTACCAGTCAGGATAGTAGAGGGTAAGAGCAGGCAAGTCCTCAGCGTAAATCTCCTGAATTTGGAATACAAGCTCTTTTCTCTTTTCAGCATCCATCTCGCTTAGCTGAGCCTCGATGAGCTGGTTTAATGCTTGGTTTGAATCGTAGCGGGCGCTGTTAAAGCCTTTGTCCATGATGACCCTCTTTAAAATAGATGGTTCATAGAGACCTCCGTGCCCATAGACAGAGAGGTCAAAATCCCAGGCTTCAACTTTGGCGTCAACCGTCTTTGCTTCCAAGGTAGTGAAGTCTATCTTTATGCCCACCTCCTCCAGTTGCTGTTTCACAAACTGTCCAACCGCCTTGAACTCAGCCGTAGCTATAAGCTCTAGCTTTAGCTCTTTACCGTCCTTAGTGAAATAGCCATTCTCCAAGGTATATCCCAGTCCTTTCAAAAGTTGCTCCGTCTTGGTTGGGTCATACTCATACTGTGGAGCGTTAGGGTTATACCAGTCACTAGTCGGGGGCATCATACCCGGGCTACCAGCCATGGCATGGCCACGCTGAGTAATTTGCACCAGGGCTTCCCGATCTATGGCGTAAGCCAAAGCCTGTCGGAATTGCTTCGAAGATAAAGGCTCTTTTTGATGGTTTAGGGTCAGTTTGGCATTCCAGGCATAGGGCGCCGTAATTATAGTAAATCCTGCTTCTTCCATCTCGGAGACGACTTCAGGAGGTACATCTCCAGCATCTATTGAACCTTCCTTCAGTGCTGCCGGAATCATTTCCTCACTTATCTTCACGAACTTAATTTCATCCACGGCAGGCTTGCCCAGGTAATAGTCCTCATAAGCTTTGTAGAGATAGGTGCCGTGCTCCTTGCTGTAGTCAGCCAGCGTATAGGGTCCCGTCCCAATTACTGCCTGTGCATCAGTAAACTCTTCAGGTTGAGCAACATCCTCCCAGATATGTTTGGGAATGATAGCCAAGGTTCCCGCTACATCATGCAGGAAAGGAGCGTAAGGCTGTTCTAGGTACAGTTTTATGGTGTAGTCATCAATTGCTGCTGCCTCCCTCACCCCGCTGGGGCCTATCAATGTGACGAAGGGGTTAGGGTGGGTCTTCACGTAATCAATAGTAAAGATGACATCCTCAACTGTGAAATTTGTACCATCATGCCAGGTAACGTCATCGCGTAGCTCAAAAATATAAGCATTGTCCTCTTCAACATATTCCCAATCCTTGGCCAATGCTGGCACAAAATCAGAATCGTCTTTCCAGACAAGGGTTTCAAAGATAAGGCTCATCCTTACATATCCCGGACCTCTGGAATAGTGAGTATATGGCGAAGGATAGCCCCAATCTCCCGTGGAATCCGCTATAGTATATGAAGTAGATTCCGAGGGCTGCCCCCTTCCGCCGTAAAAGACAACCAGCAAGCAGCATACCAGGGCTAAGGGTAACAGGATGAGAAGCGCTTTCCGAAAGGACATTCGCGTTTTTAATTGTGGCATTTTAATTCTCCTTTCTAGCTAACGATATGCCGTCTCCAGCGAGTTGGTTGTATGCTTGACCGGAACAAGGTATGCACACAGGTTGGCCGTTTTGTACCCTGGTCTTGGGTTCCATAACATTCTCTCCACAGATGCTGCACTTCACACTGGCAAAGATGCGTGAATAAGCTGGAACTTGGGCGGTTGTTCGTTTGACATCGAAGAGCTCACCATCGGGAGTGTCTAACATTGTGAAACCAATCCGGCGCCAATTCCCTCTCAATCTTCGTTGTTCCTCATTTGTCCCCTTACGCGCAATCACCACTTTCTGGAACAGGCGTTGAGCTTCAGGTTCGCGTTCTTCCAACAACTTACTGATGTCCTTAACTGACACCCTGACTGCTTCTCCGTTTCTTTTGGCTAGGGTGAAGGCAGTCTTGCCATAGTCGCGGTAGATAAGTGCATTATTCCCAAAGCTGCAACCAGTAACGAATTGAACGCCATCGCTGAAACAATTGTTAGTCTCTACGATGGCGATTACTTCCTCCATGCCACTAGAACTGATACCCAGTTCATTTACTGCCTGAACTGCAGCCTTTACTCCCAGGGCTAGGAAAGGACAAAAGTGCCCGTGTAGCTCTCCTGCTTTTGCTAGTAACTTGGGCAAATCTCGCGCTTTCATGGCGTCCTCGATGGCATACCTTGGATTTTGTATAAACTTATCTTCCAAACTGCTTTTACCTCCTTCCAGTATTCCCTTATTATGAAACTAGTTGCAGTATCGAGTTAAAAACAATATATACAGGCTGCTAAAATATAGAATCTATGACGCGCCAAAGTTGTATGCTTTGGCACATGTTACATCTTGAATATGCCGCAATTAAATGCTATTGCAATAAGTTGCAAAATAACAAAAAATGAAAAATTTGTCAATATTTTAGATAGAGACGGTTCAAATGCACCATATGCCTTAAGGTGACTAATGGCGCGACCAACTGCACAACTAGTAGATAAGTGATGCCTCTCAGCTTGCTTGAATGATGTCAATGCAGTAAGATAGGTACTGTTCTCATACCAATAGCATAGGAGCATTTTATGACCCGAAGCTCAGCAAAACAGCCCCAGCCTGGCGCAACCCTGGTTACTAGGGAATGGTTACTGCAAACCCTGGAGCGTGTGAAATCGGGTGAATTATCTCCTCTCCAGGCCGTGGAGGAATTGAGCATACTTCCCTACAAGGAGTTAACCTATGCCAAACTTGACCATCACCGTAACCTGCGCCTCGCCTTTCCCGAGGTAATCTTTGGACAGGGCAAGACTGTAGAACAAATAGTCACTATCGCTGAGGGGCTTGCTGCCCACTCTGAGCGACTGTTGATAACAAGGGTGGGCCAGGAGACTTTTAGTGCAGTCAAGGGGAAAATACCGGATGTAACTTATAATTCGCTATCGAGGAGTATCATTCTTGACCGGAAACAGACCACTCCACGTCCGGGGATTACCGTTGTCACGGGCGGCACCGCTGACATGCCGGTGGCTGAGGAAGCGGCTGTAACTGCTGAGCTGATAGGCAACAAAGTGGAAAGGGTCCATGATGTCGGCGTGGCGGGTATTCACAGGTTATTAGACCAGCTACCCCAGTTGCGCAAGGCAAGGGTAATAATAGCTGTAGCCGGTATGGAGGGAGCCTTACCCAGTGTTATCGGTGGGCTTGTTCCCATCCCCATAATCGCTGTGCCAACCAGTGTTGGTTACGGGGCAAGCTTTGCTGGTCTGGCGCCACTTTTAACCATGCTCAATAGCTGCGCTCCTGGTGTAGCTGTGGTCAACATTGACAACGGCTTCGGTGGCGGTTATATCGCTGGACTGATTAATCGTGGCTCGAAAGCCCAAAGTGAAGGCTGAAGAGAAGTTGAAGCACTTGAAAGAAACCCTCACGGAGATGGGGTCGTTGCTTATTGCCTATTCCGGCGGCGTGGACAGCACTTTCCTAGCTTCTATTGCCAGTGAGGTGCTTGGACAGCGTGCTATGGTTGTCTTTGCTCACTCACCAATTTATCCGCCCCAGGAATGTGAAGACGCAGAAACCCTCGCTAAAAGGCTCGGCTTTCGCTTTACCACGATTGAAACTAACGAACTAAAAAACCCACAGTTTGTTGCCAACCCGCCCGACCGCTGCTATTACTGCAAGCAAGAACTGTTTCAACAGCTAGGGGGGATTGCCTCCGCTGAGGGTTTAGACTGGATTGTTGACGGCTCCAATTATGATGACCTTGGTGATTACCGCCCTGGCAGAAAGGCCTTAGCCGAGCTGGGCGTCCGTAGCCCTCTCTGCGAAGTCGAACTGACCAAAGACGAAATCCGAAGACTATCTAAGAAGAGGGGACTACCAACCTGGGATAAGCCAGCGTCACCTTGCCTGGCTTCACGCATCCCTTACGGCATTCCAGTTACCTGGGATACTCTCTGCAGGATAGCTGATGGAGAGCGGTATCTGCGAAATCTTGGCGTACGTGAGTGCCGCTTACGCCATCATGAAAACATTGCCCGCATCGAGGTTAATGGAGAAGGCATGTCATTGCTCCTGAACGGTCAAACACGCCATGACTTGGTGAAACAGATAAAAGCCCTCGGTTATACCTATGTTACCCTCGACCTCGGCGGATACAGGAGCGGCAGCTTAAACGAAGAGCTTATTAAGGATGTTGAGGAAAGAAAGTAACATGACAAAGGTAGCATATTTTGATTGTTTCTCGGGCTGCAGCGGCGACATGGTTCTGGGCGCTCTGGTTGATGCCGGGCTTCCCCTAGAGATGCTGGAAAAGGGGTTAAACAGCCTCGCTGTCCATGGCTATAAGCTTTCCACCGAAAAGGTGAAACGCTCCACGATTACTGCAACCAAGTTCACGGTGACAATGGATGAGGCCGAAGCCCAGCCAGAGCGTTCTCTTAAAGATATAGTTACGCTCATCGGAGCCAGCAAACTTCCTGAAAAGGTGAAGAATACGGCAAGCACTATTTTTCAGCGCCTGGGGGAGGTTGAGTCCAGAATCCATGGCACCCCTCTGGAAAAGGTCCATTTCCACGAGGTAGGAGCAGTGGATTCCATCATAGATATTGTAGGAGTGGCATTTGGACTTGACGCTCTTAAGATAGAGCGTTTTTACTCGTCTCCATTACCTTCAGGGAGCGGCAGAATTTCGGCAGCACACGGCATCTTGCCTGTGCCGGCTCCTGCAACGCTCGAACTTTTAGCAATGTCCAATGCCCCAATCGTCGATTTTCCAAAGCAGTCTCACCCCCAGTGTGAACTGGTGACGCCCACCGGGGCAGCGATTGTTACCACGCTGGCAAAGTTCGGCAGGCCTAGCATGACCGTAGAAAAGGTAGGCTACGGGGCTGGAACCAGGGACTTCGAAGCCTGGCCCAATATCATGCGCATCTGGATTGGTGAAGAAATAGAACCTGTCGGTAGTGAAGACCTGATTCTGCTTGAAACGAATATTGATGACATGAGCCCGGAAATCTATGGGTATCTCATGGAGAAACTCTTTACTATGCAAGCTGTTGATGTTTGGTTTACGCCGATACAGATGAAGAAGAATCGTCCGGCAGTGATGCTGAGCGTGCTCGCCCCCAGACACGCCGAATTCGATTTGACCCAAGCCATAATGCGAGAGACTTCAACGCTGGGAACAAGGGTGAGCTCCGCCTTCAGGCACATTGCTGAACGGGAAATAATTGAATTTGACTCCACCATAGGACACACCAAGGCAAAAGTCAAGCGATTTATGGGCAATATTCTTAGCATCCACCCGGAGTATGAAGAGTGCCGGCGCATCGCATTAGAGCGCAACATCTCCCTACAAGAGGTCTATCGCATCGTAGAAACCGAGGCCCACAAATACTTGGCAGACCAGCATTAGTAACAAATTGCAATTATCGGACAAAACCAAAAGCGACTCAAGAAAATTCTGCTAGTCTAACAGCTAAGTTTTTCTAAAGTTACCCCTCCAGCACTCAATAGCTTGAGTGCTGGATAAGAGGGGCAAGGGGAGTTATGAAAGTAACCCCCTGTATCCCCCCCTTACTTTAAGGGGGGGATATTGAAGGAGGCCCTCATACGTATTAGACGGGAGTATTGAAGGAAATACGAAGCAACTGGGTAAGTTATGAAGGAGGAAATCCTTATGTTGAAGGGATGTTGAATGAGAGTCCACCTCTCAGGGTTAAATTAATCCTTTTCTAGTTGTATTTGAGACTTCAAGAAGTCTATCTGGCGCACCTTACCCTGGAAAACCCTCCTCTCTCCGAAGAGGGTCTCCACTTCCACTTGCCGGTCGTCAATTGTCATACGGGCGATGTCCTCCAGAATCGGTTTGTCGCCTTCCTTATCCTCATAAAGTTTAGCCATACACATCCTAGTGCCTCCCTTTGCTCTTTGACAGGGCCTCTTTTGCTTTCATGACTTCGCCGCTAACCGCAGCCATCTTGGTGGCTGCTTTTTGCAACTGTTGTGCTGCCTCGCTGGATGATGAGACAACTTTATCAGCCCAGTCGCGGAACTCTTTCTCATGCTCGCTGTTATGCTCAATCCAATAGTCAAGTAGAACATCAAGTTTTTCTTGAACGTCATCCATAGGAACGCTTTTATTCATAATAGTTGGCTGGGCTTCTTCCCCTTTTTTTCTGCGGCACTCGCTGCACTCTCCTGAAATGGCCAGGTGCTTTAACTCAGCATCAAAGCCATATTCTTTAAGCAAGATACCTTTTAATGGATATAGTACAGCCTCCTCCAGGTCTATTATCTTGCCGCAGCTACGGCAAACGAGGTGATGGTGATGCCCTTTCTCAGCAACATGATAACGGACACGTCCTTCGCCAAAGTTAGTTTCCGTAACTAAATCTAATTTCTTCATTAGCTCTAGAGTACGATAGACAGTGGATATATTGGCATAGGGATAACGATTATGTAAGTGCTCGTAGATCTCTTCAGCGCTTATGTGCCCATCGGCATTGTGAAGTGCCTCAATGACCAGCATGCGTTGGGGAGTTAAGCGATGTCCCTTTTCCAGAAGAGTTTCGTGGCAGCTCACTGTCGGATGGCATTATAACAAGAAAGTAAAATTATTGCAACAAGTTGCAAATGCCATCACCACCCACCCTGTCATTGCGAGGGGCGGAAGCCCCGAAGCAATCTCGCAAAGTTCCGTAAGGGATAATTTATTCCCCCTCGAACAAGGCGGCATATGAAATGCCGCCCTACAGTACTGACTATATAGTGTCCCGCATAACTTTGTATAAAATTCCTCTCCCTCGAAGGGAGAGGTTAGGTGAGGGTGAAACCTCATCTTAAAGCCTCTCTTATGCTTTCCAAAACACCTTCCAGATTCATCAGGACCTCGTTATTCCAGAACCTTATTATCTGGTAACCTCTTTCCTTTAGCCATGTTGTCCTTTCTTCATCTCTTTCCCTTATTTTCTCTTCATTATGCTGGCCACCATCTATCTCAATTATGATTTTTCTTTCAAAGCTGGCGAAATCAACAATATACGAACCTATAGGCTGTTGCCTACGGAACTTCACGCCTTCTAACTGCCTGTTCCTTAACCTCATCCAGAGAGCTTTTTCCGCGTCTGTTTGTTTCTCGCGAAGTTCGCGAGCGAAACTTATCTGCTCTTGCCTCTTTTTCAAAGAGCCCCCTCCCTCTAACTCCCTCCCGCTAAGGGGAGGGAGAATTATAAGAGGTTTTGCGGAATACTATAAATTCGTTACTGTCGTAATGAGCTACTTCGCCGCCTTCTTGCTTTCCAGCGATATGGTGACCGGCCCATCATTATGGATTTCCACCAGCATATGCTCCTGAAAAAGCCCTGTTTCCACCTTGAGCCCTGTGGAGCGAATCTGCTCCACAAAAAACTCATATAATTCCTCGGCCAAGTCCGGTGGGGCCGCCTCGGTGAAGCTGGGGCGTCTCCCCTTGCGTGAATCAGCCAGAAGAGTAAATTGGCTTATTATTAAAATATCTCCCCCTGTTTCCAGCGCTGAGAGGGCAAACTTGCTTGCCTCATCGGCAAAAATACGCAGGTTGACCACTTTGTTTGCCAGGTAACTGGCATCCTCCTTCGAATCATTTTGAGCAACGCCGAGGAAAACCACCAGCCCCCGGCCGATCTCACCTACTATATCGTCATTCACGCTCACTGAGGCTCTGGAAACCCGTTGCACTAATGCTTTCATTCTGATTTAGCTCAATATAATTATGCCACCTTCTTAAATTTATTTCCGCGTGTGTATTCTGGGAACAAAACACCTGATTTGTAGTAGGCCTGATTGGTATGGTGTCCCTGGAATTAAAGAGTGGAGAGACTACCACTATAAAGGAGGTATTGACACTTCCTTCACTAGCGGTATAATAATACTGTAAGATTAATGTAGGTGGGGGGCAAGTGTATGCGTTAGAGGGTTGTCAGAGTTCTCATCATGCTCAGTTGAGCACATCTAGACATGTGAACCAGTTCTGTCTTTCTACAATAGTAAAATTTCCAATCTCCGTCGAGTTGATAATAAAATGAGGTAAAAACCTAATGCCATGTAGAATAGGAATAACCACAGACCCGGAAGCGAGACAGGCATACTGGCAGAACCAGACCACAGGGTTTACAAATTGGCAGATACTGGAAATCTTCAGAAGTAAAACAGCTGCGAAGGAATACGAGACCTTTTATGCCTTAAGACATGGATGTGAGGCGTCACTAGGCGCCTCTGATTCACCTATAATAGGGAGGGAACCAGCGACTGAGTACGACTGGTGGTACGTCTACTACTTTGATTATGAGAAGGATATAGCCTGATCACATGTCGAGCAGACGGGAGCACAGTCTCCTTTCCTTAACCTTCCCCAGAGTGGTTATGGCGGTAAATCGAGGACAGACTTCCTCCGGCCATCTGCGAATTATTCTGGGGACATGATACCTGATTTGTAGTAGGCCTAATTGGTATGGTGTCCCTGGAATTTCCTGTTGTAAAACAGCTCCACTCCTATGAGGGTCTTCTATCTCAGGCTGGTTAGGGTATATATAACAGAGTCAAGAAGTAGTGGGAGTGAAGAGGGCTATTGACAGGTCTGCTGAATTCAGATAACCTCAAATCTTGTATGATATATTAAACACATAGGAGGTGATTGAATGAAAACGTGGCTTGTAATCGTTTCTGTCGTAGCTGTGCTACTCGCTGCTTCCACAGGTGTTGGCTTTTGGATGTTGAGTGACACCAAGGCAGAGCTGGCGAGCACCGAGGCGGAACTGGCAAGCACCAAGTCGGAACTGACGAGCACCAAGGCGGAGTTGGCGAGCACCGAGGCGGAACTGACCGGAATTGAAGAAGTCTATCCGCCTGGATATTTCTCGTCTGCAACAGAGCTTCAAAACTGGCTAGCAGGCGATAATATATCTGATAGAAGCTCTATTGATGCCGTGCTTTGGTATGCTAACGCACAAGAGCTTCAGCAGCGAGCTCTTGAAGACGGCTATATCATTAATGCCTACATTTGGGATAATTTAGATGGAACTTTTTCCTTTTATTGCGATGCAGTGACCGAAGATAACTCCCTCTACTGGTGGGACCCAGAAACCGATGATATTCACTACGAACTTGATGTTAAGCACTTCTAAAAGGAGGGCATCAAGCCTGCAGCTTTACAGCATCGATCTTAGCAGGCAAATGATCAAGTTCGCAAGACGGCATGCAAAAGGTGTGAAAAATGTGCACTTTGTGTTTGGCAATGCTGCCTGCCTTCCCTTCAAGGATGCTTAAATAGCCCTCACCATCAGCACAGGCGCTTTACATCATGGGAAGACACTTTGAGGTGGGCCCTGTAAAATGCTATTGTATTATAATTAACTGCATAATCTTGTATAAAATTTCTCGCCCTTGATGGCAGAGGATTAAGGTGAGGGTGAAATCCCCCTCCCTCTAACTCCCTCCCGCCAGGGGAGGGAGAATTATGGGGAAGTGTCGGAATTGGCAGACGAGCATGACTTAGGATCATGTGCTGAAAGGCGTGGGGGTTCGAGTCCCCCCTTCCCCACCAACCTGATTCCTAAATAACTTCTCCCGTAAGCTATCCTTGCTTACCATTCCGTTAAGTTGTTACATATTGATAGAAGAGTCTAGACGGTTTATACTCTGGGTTCTGGTCACAGAATCAATGTTCTATGCATTATCAGTTTCTTAAAATAACTTGGCTATGTACACGAGTCAAGACCGCTGGTCACTACGTGGAATAAGTAAATCAACTTGCAGTTTATCTCAATACCTTCCCAAACCCGGCTGGAAGATATGGTTAGCACGGAAGGTTTCGCTAGCCTGTTATCAAAAATCGCCTGCGGGAATACCTCTCGGAGTCCTAGAACAACGGTGCCAAAGTTTGTGAGAGAGGACGCAGCTATCTTTGCTCCTAAGAACGAATAATTCATGTGGTGTTGAAGGATGTCTACACTAGGATCTGGTGATTTTCGTTCATAGAGCCTGGCGAAACACTCAGCCTGAATAGAGTGATTTGTGGTTTTCTCATCAACCCTTCGCCAGATTGGGATGCCGCCCATGAGCAATGTCCTGGGCAAACTAAACTTAGTCTTGTGCTTTGTAGTCTCTACCTCCACGGAAGTTTCTATCCTCCCCACAAGAACTAAGAAGATATTGTTTTCTACTATCCTTTTCTCACGACCAGCGCTGTCTCGGAATAGAACTTCTTTCTCTTTGAATTCTAGGGTTTGCGCCTTAAAGGTTTGTGGAAACTGACGAAGTTCAGAATCCCTACACGCAATTGCAACAAGACCCAGGTCTCGCAGATTCCGAATTATGGATTCTGCTATTTGTATGCTGCCGTAGTGAGCAATGACTTTAGGCACCTCACCGGCCAAAAGAAGACGTGTCTGGGAAGGGCTCTTGTTGATAACAGTTGCCACACTTCTTACGAGGTTTGCATCGAGGTTGGCCGGAGGAGCTACTGCAATATGTATTTCCTCATAGTCAGCCATAAGCATTTCCAATATAGGTTGGTAGCTTCTCGCGATAGCGTACACCCTTATTATATACCTTTCGTGGGCAACAATTCATCGTAAAGTTAGGCATTGAGAATGGGTAAGTTGAGTAAGTTTATAGTGCGCGACTTCCCGCTCAATCATGGCACGCTGGTTATTGAACCATTTCAGTGCCACAGGATGAAGCTTTTTCACATCTTCTGGCTTTAGGTTCAGTATCGCGGTCAATTTGACCTCTAAGTGGTTTCACGCTAGGATGACTAAAGAGTCAAGGCGAGGGAAAGCTCAAAAGTTCTGCCTACTGTCCCCCCTTCCCCACCATAAAGGTAATGTTATTACCGTGACTTAGATTGCGAGCAGTTACTCTAGCTCCCTAGAAATGGGGATTCTCGTTTACTAATTGGTGGTTTTATTACCAAGAGTAATGTCGAAGATGGAACCATAAGCACTGCGCGGAGTCTTCTTGTTTAAATGCTGTTGAACCAGTTTTTGCGCCAATTTCTCTCATACTCCTCGAAGGGATAGGTCCTGACTACGTCCTCTTCCCTAAATGTGTACTTATAGTCGCGGCAATATTCTATAAGGACTTTGTATGCCCAGTTTAGTTTCTTCATGGTTTCCTCGTATTGAGAAGAATCACCAGTTGTGTGCTTATCTGGGTGATAACGCGAGGCCATTCTCCTATATACGCTTCTTATCTCCTTCAATGTTGCTGCTTGCCCAAGTCCAAGCAGCTTTCGTGCCTCGTCTATCTCATTAAAATTAGCCATATCCTTACTCCTATACTGGCGCCTCTTCGCTGGCTTTCTTCTCAGCTATGGTTATCACAAAACCAGCAGCGGGGGAAAATCCATTGCGTGGTAGTTCCATCTGTTCTACCTCGTTCGGCTTTTGAAAAAGTGTTGAAATAACCTTCTCAATGGAGAAACCAGACTGTTCCAGGAATGTCACCACTTCAGCATATTTATAAAAGTTGGCATATCTATACAAACGATGTCCCTGCATCCTCTTCTTTTCATAGAATTTACCCCAGGGGCTATCCTTTAAGACTAGGCCGAGCACTATTTTACCGCCAGGTGCCAGAATCCGATGGGCTTGTTTCAAGACTTCAGAGGGTGAGTCAACAAAGCAGAGGGTAACTATCAGAAAAACCGAACGGAAAGACCCCGCTTGAAAAATATGGTATTCGCCTCTACCCAGAATAACCTTGATTCCCCGTTTGTTGGCCAACTTTAACAGTCTGATAGAAGGGTCTACTCCGGTCTCTATGCCCAAGGCTTGAGCAAAGCGACCACTACCTACTCCAATCTCAAGCCTGGGTTTTGGTAATGAGCCAAGGACTTCTTGAAATGCCCGAACCTCAATGGCAAAAATAAGTTCCCCTTCTCCGTCAAACCAATTATCGTACTCTGATGCCAAAGGGTCAAATAGCTCGGCTTCTGCATCGTGGGTTCTTGATTTTGACTCTGATTCCAAAGACGGGTCTCCTCTCCAGGCATGGGCTCCTCTACATTTTAACATTTTGGAGATGCTCTCACTACTGGTTTTCCTTATGTTTTGCCGACACCTCTCCCCTATGATAGCCCGAAGGCCTCACTCACAGCAAGTAGCACTTCTAAACGAATGAGAAAGCGCAATCAGCTGAGCATTGGAAATAAGCTGCTGCAAAGCTGGGATAAGGTGTTTCTTCTCAAACAGAAGTTCGGGAACTGTCCCCCAAGGCCCACGATATGCTATGGTATGACTCTAACAGATGAAAGAAATATTCCGTGATAAATCAAGAGATGAATTAGCTCAGAACCTCAACTCCTTGGGTATTAGAGCGGTCCTGGCTGAACGTGGCCGAGCGGAAGAAAAAATAGAGAATTCATGGTATCAACGTTCTTTGGGAATTATAGACATACCAGAAGGATTGGTCAGATGGATAAATATCTTGAAAAAAGATGGGAGTAAAAACAGCCCTCCTCTATGGTGGGTCATTCTTGTTATACCGGATGAGAGACCCCTCACAAATCACCAAGCGGTTGACATCAAGACAATAAGAAAAAAGGCATTTCCGTTATTCGGGAAGGTAGTCGATGTGACTTGGAAAGGTAACGATCATCATACAGGGCTAGTCGAAGTTCTTTCCAACGATGAAACAGTAAAAAACCTGGCGAAAAGGATTGGGAACTTGACACTTCACAGCTATGCCAAGGAATTCCAGGGGTGGACATTGCAAGTGGATAGGCGATTTGAGCTAACAAATCAAGATTGGGCAACTATTCAGAAGATTGCTGATTATATCCTTTCATCAGCTCGTATGTTTTAGCTAAGCCCCGGATATTTGATCAGTAATCAAGGTTTGAATGAAAAGGCAAGGAGTCATTTTTTAACAACCAGTTTTTTCACTGCCTGTCCAAGACCATCGAGGGTAAGCTCAAACATGGAAAAGAGCTTTTCAATCGTCAGAACAGTGGGGTGATTCCAATAATATGGCTCTGTTGGATTTATCCAAACGCAGTGAGTAAAATGTTCCGCAACCTGCTTCAGCCTGAGCAGCCCGGGGACCTCGTTACGTTCATAGTAGTAAATAGCCCCGTATCTCTGCGTTAACTCCTGCATCGCCATTCTGGCGTCTCCGACCAATACCACTTTATAGTCCGGCTCTAAAACATGCAATAGATGGTCGGTGCTCACTGCTTCCTGTCTCTCAATATCCCGATAAAGGTTATCGTATATGCAATTGTGGAAGTAGAAGTACTGGAAGTCCTTGAAGTGAGTACTGGAATGAGCGGCAGAGAAGAGTCGGCTACACAACCTGGCAAAAGGAACCATAGAGCCGCCAACATCCATCAATAGAAGCAATTTCACCGCATTCTTTCTACTTCTTGCCCACACCATCTCGATCTCACCGGCATTTTTAGAGGTAGCGTCAATTGTTCTTTCCAAGTCCAGCTCGTCCTCAGGGCCGATTCGGCTCAACTGCTGGAGGCCTCTCAGAGCCATCTTGATCTGACGAATATCGAGAATCAGGTCACTACGATAATTTCGGAACCTTCTCTCTTGGGCGATTTGTATGGCGTGTCTGCCTCTCGATTCACCGCCTATTCTTATGCCAGCGGGATGATATCCGGAATGCCCAAAAGGAGACGTACCTCCTCTACCAATCCAGTAACCACCTCCGTCATGCTGCTCTGTTTGCTCTTTGAGCCTCTTTTCAAGCTCCTTTAAGAGTTCGTCAAAATCCATACTATCAAATAGAGCTCGCTCTTCTTCAGTAAGCGTCATTCGATTTATAGGGTCCTGGAGCCATTCCATAATTTGCTCTGTAATCTCAGCCGGAGTTTCTATCCCCTTGAAATACTCCTGAAAGGCAACATCATAGTGGTCGTAGTAAGCTTCGCTTTTAACTAATATTGCTCTGGCCAGATAATAAAATTCGTCCAGATTGGAGATGCAGCCTTTGGAGAGGGCTTCCATCAGCGTCATCCACTCGATAATCGAGACAGGCACTTTCCTTCTTTTTAAGGTATAGAAGAAACTGGTGAACATATAATCCTCTTATCTGCCCTCAACGGAGCATGCATCAATTTTTCAGCGATAATATTTCCTGCCCATGCGCGCTACGAAATAATCATAGTCCGTTTCTTTCTTCAGCAGTGTGCCCACAAAGGGTATCTCGCTTGAGACCTTGTCATGGGGTATGCCTCCAGCAATGAGCGCTTGAATCCAGTCTATGAGCTCGCTTGTCGACGGCTTCTTTCTGAAATCGTCAATCTCCCTGAGCTTGTAAAATGCCTTTAGAGCTTCACGAAGAAGGTTATCCTTGATATTCGGGAAATGCACCCTGACGATTTCTTCCATCAGTTCCGAATTGGGGAACTCGATATAGTGAAATATGCAACGCCGCAGGAAAGCATCAGGAAGTTCTTTCTCGGCATTGCTGGTGATCACTACTATGGGTCGGTGGATAGCAGTGATAGACTCATTAGTCTCCGGGATGTAGAAGCTCATTTCCTCCAGCTCGTTGAGGAGGTCATTGGGAAACTCCAGGTCAGCTTTATCTATCTCATCGATGAGTAGTACCACCTGCTCCGGAGAAATGAAGGCCTGCCCCAATTTGCCCAGCTTGATATATTGTTTGATGTCGGAAACATCACTGCCGTCGAAGCGACTGTCATTGAGCCTCTGCACAGTATCATAAACATATAGCCCCTCTTGAGCCTTGGTTGTTGATTTTATGTTCCATATAATTAACCTCTTTTCCAACCCATTAGCAATGCTGTGAGCAAGCAAGGTTTTCCCTGTTCCCGGCTCTCCTCTGATCAATAAAGGTCTTTTTAAAGCAATGGCCACATTAACAGCATTCTTCAACGGCTCGGAAATAACATAGTCGGGCGACCCGCTAAATCTATCAAAACCATCATTATTCACCATTCAATTGCCTCCTTAGAAATTACTTTACCTGGGATGTCTAATTTGCCTTTGACATCTGAAGGGAAGCGCCTTTTAAGGGATATAAAAAGACATTAATTTTTGCCGCAACTGTGAATTATAAGAGGATTGGGAGTTAAAATCAAATTAAATGGCTTCCCATCGGGGAAGTGTCGGAATCGGCAGACGAGCATGATCTAGTACCATGTGCTGAAAAACGCAACCGTTATGTTGCTACTTCTCATGCCTGATAGAATGATTTATAATGGGCAACTCCCCATCGCTATAGGAAAGGCCACGGAAACGACACAGGACAAGGAGGCAATAAATGGTGAAGAAGGAAGCGTCAGTGATTGACTGGGCAGGACTTAGCCAGGAGATGGAGTGTTTGCTTCGTCTGAAAGCAAGCCCTGTTGCCTACAAGAGACTGGAGAAATTGGAAGAGCTGGATAAAATACCCGGGGTGATACGGCTTGACCGCCGGGCTACTTTTTGCCAGGTACCAGCGATGGCTCGAACCATGGGCATGACAGTGGCTGCCACCAGAGAAAACTTCGGTGAGCGCTGTGCCCGAATCAACGGTCTGGCACCAACTACCGAGAAGCAGATTGCCTGGGAGGCAGATGGCTTCGCCAATGGCTGGTTTGCCAACGTGGAAGAAGCCAGGAAACAGATGGCGGAATATCCCCTAGTTCCACCCGGAGAGGCCGTCGTGCTCGCCCCACTGGCTTCGGGCAAATTTTACCCCGATGTTATCTTAATCTACGGTAACCCGGCGCAGATGATGTTGCTGATGAACGGGCTCCAGTTTAAAGACTACGAGCGCTTTCAGTTTTTCTTCATCGGTGAAGGCGCTTGCGCCGATGGCTTAGCTCAGTGTTATACTACCGGCAAGCCTGCCCTGGCCATTCCCTGTATGGGAGAGAGGGCTTTCGGTGCTGTTACCGAGGATGAGCTGGTTATGGCGCTGCCACCGGGAATGATGGCTAAGGCCGTCGAAGGGCTTAAGGCGCTTAAAAGCCGGGGAATTGGCTATCCTATTACGTATCTTGGGCCTCTTTGCGACCCCTCTCCGATACTGATGCAGATCTACCCCGACTGGTGGGAGCGTCGTTGACCTCAAATGCAAGGAGTCGCGATATGAAAGTTATAGGTATCGTCGGCAGTCCAAGAAAAAAGGGCAACACAGAACTATTAACCAGGCATACTTTTAAAGCAATTTCTGAAGAAGGGTTGGATATCGAGCTTATTCGGTTAGCCGGCCTGGAAATAAAACCGTGCACCGCCTGTATGGTATGCAAAGAACAAGAGACTTGCTCTATTGAGGATGACCTATTTCCAATATACCTCAGAATGAAAGAGGCCGATGGTATAATTCTAGCCTCACCGGTATATTACAGCTCAGCTACGGCGCTGATTAAGGCGCTTATGAAGCGTGTTGGCTACATCGCACGCTGGAATGGTGAGCCCTTCCACGGTAAGGTTGGTGGGCCCTTGGTAGTGGCACGACGTTCCGGCAGGAACTTCACAATTGCTCAACTTACCTTTTGGTTTCAGATTCTAGGGTTCTTCATTCCCGGTTCTACATACTGGAATGTGGCTATCGGCCGAGAAAAAGGAGAAGTGGAACAGGATGAAGAAGGACTTGAAACAGCCTGGAACTTCGGTAAAAATATGGCCTTCCTAATCAAGAAGTTAAGTAGTTGACATAATCATTCATCTAGCCATTTGGTGGCATCATGGTCATATGCCCCTGAGAAACTCAGGCCTGAGCAAAGATGGGTTTCTTGCTGCCAGAACCTTGTCTAGTTCTTTAAGCATTTTCTCTTTGTCCCACGGCAACCTTCCTCGGACGGGAAGATAATTCGAGGCATGCATCGAGCTAAAGAAGCAATCGGTAAAGTTGCAATTCTCTATGATTAACTTCAGTTCCTCCAGGGATTGAAAGGGAGAAAGAGCATGGAATTCACCTCGCTGCCACTGCTCATAGAGCGGGGTGCCGGGGATGAAAGTCAAAGTTAAAGCTCCAGCATACTCCGGGTCAATTTCAGTGAGAACTCTGGCTGTCTCCAAGGCGTGTTTCTGGCTTCCTTCGACACCACCAAGTCCTAAAATTATCGTCACAGAAAAAGTTGTCCCGGCTTCCTTCACTTTCCTTCCCGCCTCAATCATCTCGTCCGAAGTTACCTTTTTACCTACCTTTCGAAGCAGTTCATCATCACCGCTCTCAAGCCCGGTATAAAAAATACCCACCTTGAGCCTTTTTAATTCCTTAAGCTCATCCACACTCCGGCGCAGGATATCCTGGGGCGTAGCATATGTGCCAATCCTTTCGATAGAGGGTAGTTTTTCATTCAAGTACTGGAGGACCTCCTTCAACATAGGGAAGGGGTAAACAAGGGCATCCCCATCCTGAAGAAATACCTTTTTGCTGTCCCAACCTTGAGCTATGTCGTATACCACACTAGAAACGCCAGGAAGCCGTATGCCTTTTCGAGTGAACAAGGCTAGAGCATCTATTTCATGTTTGACGTCATCGACGTCTCGCATCCGGAGCTTTGAGCCGTAGTACATACAGAAAGTGCATGTGTTGGTGGAGCACCCACTGGTTACAGGGAGAAAATAGCTTTTCCACTCGCTTGGAGGTCGGATAATATTAGGTCTAACGAAGCTCATTTGCCGATTGAGTTCCCTAGGATACCAGACCGATTCTGAGGTACCCTTTAAGACCTATTTTATCACCGCTGCAATCTGGCCTCAAAAAAGTACAACATGAACAAATCCACTCCAGAACCTTTTCACTTCTTTCACTTCCTCAATCAGCTTCCATCCGCGAGAAGAAGTAAGAGCCTAATGTTGCCAAAGCTAAACACAATGCGATAAGAACCGTGAAATCGAGCCAGAGTGGGAAGGCGGAAATGCCAATAAGAGTACCCCTCAACCCATCCACGCCATAGGTCAAGGGGTCAATATACATTATGTATCTCAGCCAGGACGGCATAGACTGTATAGGGAACAAGGCACCCGAGAGGAGGAATATGGGGAATACTATCAAGTTCATTATAGCCATGAAGCCTTCCAGATTGCCTAACTTGGTGGCAATAATCAAGCCAAATCCCGTGAATGTGGCGCAGGTAAGAATCATAACTAGTA
>Ga0307429_1000455_pt1 | contig 25069 bp, 8 predicted proteins | sample SalMarWE160230MG_FD_202151 | JGI IMG/M metagenome (GOLD analysis project Ga0307429, IMG submission 202151) | Salt marsh sediment microbial communities from the Plum Island Ecosystem LTER, Massachusetts, United States - WE1603-230 | ecosystem: Environmental > Aquatic > Marine > Intertidal zone >... | reverse complement strand
GATGGCATTTACGGAGGGAAAGAAACGGACCCCTATCGTTACTGATTTGATGGTTTTGCTGCGTCTTCAAAAACGCTTGATAATAGAGGTGATAGAACTACATGGGAGGGAAGAAGATGTAAAGGAGGCAGGCTGGTCACAAATAGTGGAAGGGATTATTGACCCTATAGAGATAGATGCTTTAAGCAGGGTGGTCTGTTCCAGGTATCTCCTGATCGATGGTAGGAGCTTCGGACACATAAGAATATCTGACCCGGAAATCTATAAAAAGCATCGGCTTCAAAGAAACGAAACGTTAAAAGACGTAGATAAACGAGACCTGTTACAGGCGAGTTTTCCACCGAAACATTGGTTTAGAGAAATATGGCTTTCATATCATGACGAAAAAGGTGTTGTTAGATGCCTTCAAATTTGGTAAATCCCGGTATAAAGCAAAAGCAGAAATGGGGCACAGGTAGACTCAACCCCAAATATGAAAGTTGTGAACTTCTTACCCTTGTTTAAAGTGGGCAGTAGTGGACTTGAACCACTGACCTCCTGTGTGTAAAACAGGCGCTCTAACCGCTGAGCTAACCGCCCATGATAGCACGCCTGGCGGGATTTGAACCCGCGACCTCAGCCTCCGCAGGGCTGCGCTCTATCCAACTGAGCCACAGGCGCATCGCTACTCCGAAAAGTCCCTCGCTTCGCTCGGCGTACTTTCCGGTGACCCTATACATATTCTATTTTCTGTGCCGAAGGAGGGACTTGAACCCTCACGCCCTTAAGGGCACTACGCCCTGAACGTAGCGCGTCTGCCATTCCGCCACTTCGGCTCTATCGTGGGCAGTACTGGACTTGAACCAGTGACCTCTTGCGTGTGAAGCAAGCGCTCTAACCACTGAGCTAACCGCCCCAAACTATACCTATTTTAACCAGAAAACCCCTGTTTGTAAAACCAGACCCATTGCTCTGGCAATCGGTTGTGTCATTGCTAGGAGCGTTAGCGGTTGTGAGGCATAGTTTTAAAATGTAGTTGCCCAATTTATTGGGCAAATTTGTGCCTGATGAATCAGGCAACTACAGAATCCAGAGGCTAAGCAGCCTGCACCGACACTCCTGCATGGAAACCCTAAATTCAAGGCACTAAACCCTAAACAAATTCTAATATCTAAATTCAAAACCGTTTTGTTCATTGGAGTTTTGGTCATTTGATATTGTTTAGTATTTCGGATTTAGTATTTAGAGTTTGGTTTTTCTGAGATTGCCACGCCTTCGGCTCGCAATGACAATAGGAAAAGCTCGCAATGACAGAAAGAGGTGGCTAATGAAGAGAAGTGGGAAGGACAGGGGGGACGGACTCTCCCTGCATCTTTGGTTGCATGTCAGCCAGGAAATCAGCGCACTCCTGGGCGATACCCCTGGCATCCAGGTGGTACAGAGAGCGAAGCAAGTCCTGCTCCCCATGAGTTACGAATTCATCGGGGATGCCCAATCGTTTCACCTTGATATCTGATATTCCAGATTTTTGCAGCAACTCCAACACTGCGGCACCAAAGCCGCCGCTGAGGACGTTCTCCTCTACGGTGACTATCTTCCCGGTACGCTTAGCCATCTGTAATATAAGCTCTGCATCGAGCGGCTTGGCAAAGCGAGCGTTAATCACTGAAGCATTAATGCCGCAGGAAGCTAAATGCTCTGCTGCTTCCAGAGAAGGGATAACAGTTGAGCCAATTGCTATGATGGCGACATCTTCACCTTGCTTTATTATTTCACCTTTACCTATGGGAAGCTGGCGAAACTCAGGGTCTGAGGGAATACCTGAACCGTTCCCTCGGGGGTAGCGAATTACCATAGGGTGTGCTGTGTTCAGAGCAGTGTACAGCAAGTTCTGCAGCTCGCTCTCATCCCCGGGTGCAGACACAGTCATATTAGGTATTAAACCAAGATAGGATAGGTCGAATATCCCCTGGTGTGTCTTGCCATCCTCTCCTACGATGCCGCTGCGGTCTACAGCAAAAACAACCGGCAAGTCGGGAAGACAGACATCGTGAACTATCTGGTCAAAGCCACGCTGCAGGAAGGTGGAATATATCGCTACGATGGGTACAAAGCCCTGAGTAGCTAGCCCAGCAGCCAGGGTAACCGCGTGCTGCTCGGAGATTCCCACATCATAAACACGATGAGGAAACTCTCTGGCCAGATGAGATAAGCCGTTGCCCTCGACCATAGCAGCAGTAATCACTACTGATCTGGGGTTATCTGTTAGCAATTTGCCCACTGTTCGGGCAAATACCTCACTATAACTGGGTACTGTTGTCGGAGTCTCGCTGTTCGGGGATAGTCCATGAGAGCGGACGGGATTGTCCTCCGCTGGTTCATAGCCTTTGCCCTTGGTGGTTAGCACATGGATGACGATAGGCTTGTGGTAATCCTTAGCCTGGGTTAGAGCTGTTTCAAGCTCGGGGATGCTATGACCATTTATAGGGCCAAGATAGCTAAAGCCAAGCTGCTCCCATATCATGGTGGGCACGATAACCGCTTTGATTCCCTGGTTGAGACGGTGTAGGGCCCAGCGTAGCTTCCTGCCACCAGGCAACAGGCGAAGCAACCGAGTTGCTCGTTCCCTGGTCTGCTTGTAGCTCCGGCTTGCTCGCAGCATGTTCAACCTCTTGGCTATCGCCCCCACTGTGGGCGAGATAGACATGCCATTGTCATTGAGCACGACAATGAGTCTGGGGCCCAGATGACCTGCATGATTTAGTGCCTCATAAGTCATGCCGCAGGTAAGGCAGCCATCCCCGATAACAGCAACTACATGGTGAGCATCACCTGCCATGTCACGAGCCAGGGCCATGCCCAGAGCGGCGGAGATAGAATTGCCGGCATGCCCGGCGATGAAGGAATCATCCGGGCTTTCATTGGGGTCAGGGAAACCAGAGAGCCCGTTATATTGGCGCAGAGTGGGAAATAACTTCTTCCTGCCCGTCAGTAGCTTGTGGACATAGCTCTGATGCCCTACATCCCAGACAATCTTGTCCCTTGGACTGTCAAATACCCGATGCAGAGCGACGGTAAGCTCAACCACACCCAGGTTGGAGGCAAGGTGTCCGCCATTTTCAGTTACTCTGTTTACCAGTAATTCCCTGATCTCAGAGCAAAGTCGTTCCAGCTCACCTTGCTTTAGTGCCTTAACATCACCAGGGCTGTTAACTCTATCCAGTATCTGGGGCATCTGGTTTTTAACTAACAGATTTCTTTAGACGCCACCACAAGAAGAACACTAGAAGTCCAACAACCACTAGTCCTATTAGAATAACCCACCAATATTGGCTGAGCCACGATGGAGCTGTGACGATAGACTCTGCGACGGTAAACTCTTTGGTTAACCCATCTACGGATATGGTATAGGTACCTGGCTCTTCTTTGATTACGGTGAAGGTTACCGTGTCCGATGCTGATGGAGCTAAAGTCACCGTCTTTGTCTGCTCCACTGCTCCGTTTATGGTAAGGTCCAAGGTATAACTATCCTCGGAGCCGCCGGTGTTAGTGACATTAACAGTGACGAGCACTTCCTGTCCCGGCTCTACTTGTTCACTGCTGAGGTCGAGGCTGGTTACACTGAAGTTCGCTGGAGTTGGCGGAACAGCTGCTCCCATAATGGCAAAGGTGGTGAAATGGCTCACCTGGGCAGTTACGATGTTATTTTCGGTATCAACCTGGCTGGTTAATGGAACCCAGTTTTCAGCGGTTGCGTCATAATAGGCGATATAAACATCTTCTTCAGATAGATATTGAGGGACATCATTATCCTCATAGCCTAAAGTGAGACTTAAAGCTGGGGCAAATTTAGCTCCCGCGGGTTGGAATTTATAAGCTGTGCCGATAATGTCATAGTCCTCAGGGACTGGTGGCCAATCAGTTTGCTCGCTTATGGTGATGGTGCTGAGTCTATTGTCTTCCTTATCAAGGCAGGAGGCATCCTTGTCCAGTGAAATTGTTACTTTGTTATCCGTAGAGCTGACCTGTAGCAGTTCCAGTAGATTGCCCTGTTCGCTAATGTCCCACTCTGAAATGTCTCCGAACATATTCACTGTGAGGTAATATTCAGCAGGTCCAGGTCCAGGGCCATCTGTTACTCCAGCGCCACTCAAGGACACTAACACGGTAGCTTCATCGGGGTCATTTGATGGGATGTTGAGTGCTGCTGACTTAGCTCCCGTTGATGTTGGTGTGAAAACCACCTGAAGGGTAGCGGAGCCTCCCGGGATTATAGTCTCGCTCGAGACAGCATCGTTCTGGATTGTAAACTGGGTAGCGTTTGTTCCAGCTATGCTTATCGTCCCTACCGCCAGGTCGGCATAGCCCGCATTGCGCACATTAAACGTCTGTGGTGAGCTTGATGAACTCACATTAATATTGCCGAAATTCTTCGTCGCTGGGCTAACTGAGATATCGGGCTCGATTGGCGGTGCCTCTCCTACTTTAAGGTTAAGAACGGTGATATCGCCAGACTTAAATGGATAGCTATCTAACCATTCCCCGCCAGCCTGAACATCGTAACATTGAGCGGTGACATTGTTCACATAGAAAGTTAGACTGGTTCCGTCAGTTATATCTCCTTGAACTACAAGCTTGGGGTCAAAACCACCTGGTCCACCATATTCACCAGCTTCAGTAACGGTTATCGGATTGCCTGCAACGCCGGTTGTTAACACGCCTTCGCCCCTTGCCTCCACCACTGCGCCAATTGGCGCTGCCGTACCGTCTATGGTGACACTGCCATAGAAAGAATGAGGCAATACTGGTGCTTGTGCCAAAGATGGAGTAACGGGGATAGCAAGAACCGCGATTGCCATAAGGCAGATGAGCAGAGCAGTAAATAGCCGTGGTAGTAACCTCATTCAACAACCCCATGTGTTATCATTGCCACCTTTTTTGTTTGTCGAGTCATTCCCAGTGGCGAAAGCGGGATTATGAGCGTATCGCCCTCCTCGGCCGCCACCACAAGAGGAAGAACAACAAAATTCCAACAACCACAAGAATTTCGAGGATAACCCACCAATATCTGGAAATCCAGGATGGAGCTACAGCTGCGACGCTAAACTCTTTAGTTAACCCATCTACCGATATGGTATAGCTACCTGGCTCCTCTTTAATTACGGTGAAGGTTACCGTGTCTGATGCTAATGGAGCTAAAGTCACCGTCTTTGTCTGCTCCACTGCTCCATTTATGGTAAGGTTCAAGGTGTAACTACCCTCGGAGCCGCCGATGTTAGTGACATTAACAGTGACGAGCACTTCCTGTCCCGGCTTTACCTGTTCACTGCTGAGGTCGAGGCTGGTTATACTGAAGTTCGCTGGAGGAGGAACAGCTGCTCTCATAATGGCAAAGGTGGTGAGGTGGCTCACCGGGGCAGTTACTATGTTATTTTCGGTATCAACCTGGCTGGTTAACGGAACCCAGTCTTCAGCGGTTGCATCATAATAGGCGATATAAACATCTTCTTCAGATAGATATTGAGGGACATCATTATCATCATAGCTCAAAGTGAGGCTTAGAGCTGGGGCAAATTTAGCTCCTGCAGGTTGGAATTCATAGGCTCTACCAATAATGTCATAGTCCTCAGGTACTGATGGCCAATCAGTTTGGTTGCTTATGGTGATGGTGCTGAGTCTATAGTCTGACTTACCAAGGCAGGAGGCACCCTTGTCCAGTGAAATCGTTACTTTGTTATCCGCAGAGCTGACCTGTAGTAGTTCCAGTAGGTTGCCTTGTTTGCTAATCTTCCACTTTGAAATGTCTCCCGACATATTCACTGTGAGGTAATATGCAGCACCACCGCCACCGCCACCGCCACCGCCACCCGTTGTTTTACCAATGCCACTCAGGGACACTAACTTGGTAGGTTCATCGGGGTCATCTGACGGGATGTTGAGCGCTGCTGACTTAGCTCCCTTTGATGTTGGGCTGAAAACCACCTGAAGGGTAGCGGAGCCTCCCGGGATTATAGTCTCGCTCGAGACATTATCGTTCTGGATTGCGAACTGGTCGTCGTTTGTTCCAGTTATGTTTATCGTCCCTACCGACAAGTTGGCATTGCCCACGTTGCTCACATTAAACGTCTGTGGTGAGCTTGATGAGCCCACAGTAATACTGCCGAAGTTCTTCGTCGTTGGGTCAACTGAGATATCTGGGACTGCTTCAAAGTTAGCGGTGATGGTGTAATTACCATTCATGGTTATATTCACCGGGGTCGTGTTCCCGCTCAAGTCTCCACTCCAGTTGACAAAGCTATACCCACCTGCCGCTGTGGCATTGAGAGTCACGTTGTCACCACAATACCACGTTGTGGTGTTGGGATAGCTGGGTGGCGCTGTTCCATTCACCGTGACGTTACCACCACCACCAGGGGTAACATTTACCGTCAGGTTATAGGTTGGCACAGAACAGTAAGCGGTTACGCTCTTATCAGAGTCCATGGTTATGTTATGAGTTTGCGCTCCAGCATCTGACCAGTTAACAAATCCACAGCACACACCACTGTCATCAGCGCTAACCGTTACATTCTCGCCTTCACTAATTCCTGTGAATGTCTCGCTTCCACCAGCTGACACTGTGCCGTTCACCGCCCCAGTAACATTTATGGGACAGCAGCCATCTGAGGTCACTGTCAGATTATAGGCTCGGATGAAGTTGGCGGTGATGGTGTAGTTACCATACATGGTTTTATTTGTGGGATTGGTGCTGCCACTAAGGTCTCCAGTCCAGTTGACAAAGCTATACCCACCTGCGGGTACCGCATTCAGGTCAACCAGGTCGCCGTCGTCAAAGGTGTAATTGTAAGGATAGGAACCTGGAGCAACGCCATTCACTTCAACATCACCACCCCCACTGGGAGTAACATTCACTGTCAGGTTATGGGTTACCCCAATCAGGCCGAAGTAGGCGGTTACATTCTTAGCGGAATTCATGGTTATGTTCACCGGGGTCGTGTTGCCACTCAGGTCTCCACCCCAGTGGCTAAAGTTATACCCAGTTGCCGCTGTGGCATTGAGAGTCACGTTGGCACCACAAGTCCACGTTGTGGTGTTGGGATAGCTGGGTGGTGTTGTTCCATTCAGAGTGACGTTACCACCACCACCAGGGGTAACATTTACCGTCAGGTTATAGGTTGGCACAGAACAGTAAGCGGTTACGCTCTTATCAGAGTCCATGGTTATGTTGTGAGTTTGCGCCCCAGCATCTGACCAGTTAACAAACCCACAGCACACACCACTATCATCAGCGCTAACCGTTACATTCTCGCCTTCACTAATTCCTGTGAATGTCTGGTTTCCACCAGCCGGCACTGTGCCGTTCACCGCTCCAGTAACATTTATGGGACAGCAGCCATCTGAGGTCACTGTCAGGTTATAGGTTCGGATGAAGTTGGCGGTTACATTCTTAGCGGAATCCATGGTTATGTTGGTTGGAGTGGTGTTCCCGGTCAGGTTTCCTGTCCAGTTGACAAAGCTATACCCACCTGCCGCTGTGGCATTGAGAGTTACGGTGTCACCACAATTCCATGTTGTGGTGTTGGGATAGCTGGGTGGCGCTGTTCCATTCACCGTGACGTTACCACCACCACCAGGGGTAACATTTACCGTCAGATTATAGGTTGGCACAGAACAGTAAGCGGTTACGCTCTTATCAGAGTCCATGGTTATGTTATGAGTTTGCGCTCCAGCATCTGACCAGTTAACAAACCCACAGCACACACCACTGTCATCAGCGCTAACCGTTACATTCTCGCCTTCACTAATGCCTGTGAATGTCTGGTTTCCACCAGCCGGCACTGTGCCGTTCACCGCTCCAGTAACATTTATGGGACAGCAGCCATCTGAGGTCACTGTCAGGTTATAGGCTCGGATGAAGTTGGCGGTTACATTCTTAGCGGAATCCATGGTTATGTTGGTTGGAGTGGTGTTCCCGGTCAGGTTTCCTGTCCAGTTGACAAAGCTATACCCACCTGCCGCTGTGGCATTGAGAGTCACGTTGTCACCACAATACCACGTTGTGGTGTTGGGATAGCTGGGTGGTGCTGTTCCATTCACCGTGACGTTACCACCACCACCAGGGGTAACATTTACCGTCAGGTTATAGGTTGGCACAGAACAGTAAGCGGTTACGCTCTTATCAGAGTCCATGGTTATGTTGTGAGTTTGCGCTCCAGCATCTGACCAGTTAACAAATCCACAGCACACACCACTGTCATCAGCGCTAACCGTTACATTCGCACCTTCACTAATCCCTGTGAATGTCTGGTTTCCATCAGCCGGTACCGTGCCGTTCACCGCTCCAGTAACATTTATGGGACAGCAGCCATCTGAGGTCACTGTCAGATTATAGGTTACCGTAACCGCAAAGTTGGCGGTGATGGTGTAATTACCATTCATGGTTATATTTGTGGTTGTTGAGTTGACATTAGCAATCGTGGTCACATCTCCGGTCCAGTTGACAAAGACATAGCTGGCATCTGGCGTGGCAACAAGGTCAACCACCGTGCCGTTGGCATAAGGTCCAAATGTACCCTCTCCAGGTGTGGTCACATTACCACCATCGGTGCTGTTGATGGTTAAGTTGTACTCACCTGGCGCGAAGTTAGCCGTGATGGTGTAATTACCATTCATGGTTATATTTGTGGTTGTTGAGTTGACATTAGCAATGGTGGTCACGTCTCCGGTCCAGTTGACAAAGCTATAGTTGGCATCAGCTGCGGCAACAAGGTCAACCACCGTGCTGTTGGCATAAGGTCCAAATGTACCCTCTCCAGGTGTGGTCACATTACCACCAGCGGTGCTGTTGATGGTTAAGTTGTACTCACCTGGCGCAAAGTTAGCCGTGATATTGTAATCAGCATTCATGGTTATATTTGTGGTCGTTGAGTTGACATTAGCAATCGTGGTCACGTCTCCGGTCCAGTTGACAAAGCTATAGTTGGCATCAGCTGCGGCAACAAGGGCAACCACCTCGCTTGCATTATAGGTGAATGTTCCTTCACCAGGTGTGGTCACATTACCACCAGCGGTGCTGTTGATGGTCAGGTTGTACTGAGCTGGCACAACTGTCACCGTGCCATTAACCACATAGGTCCAGTTAAGGATATCAGCCCCCTCCAGTGTGATACCGGTGGCGGCATCTGCGGGAATGTAGATGAAATCCAACCCTGAAATTCCAGCATTACTATTGCTCGTGAAGTTTACAGTACATACCGGATTACTGGCACTCAGGTTGCCAGTCAAATTAGCAGCGTCATATTTAACGAGTCCGTGGGTAGCATTCCAGGTATTATTAATTGTGCCCGAATCGAGCACCCAGTCGAAAGTGCCGGCATCAGTGACATTGGTCGCGGTAACGTAACTGGTATTGTAAACAAGACGAACTCCGACCCCATCATAGCTTTGCCCAAGGGAATCATCAATCCATATCGTCACGTTGAAGTTTTCATTGAACCCCACAGTGGTATGTTGGGGAGTGACGTTAACACCTATGGGTAGCATCGCCGCGAAGTTAGCGGTGATGCTGTAATTACCATTCATAGTTATATTTGTGGTTGCTGAGTTGGCATCGTCAATGGTGCCCACGTCTCCCGTCCAGTTAACAAAGGTATAGTTGGTATCAGGTGCGGCAGCAAGGTCAACCACATCGCTTGCATTATAGGTGAATGTTCCTTCACCAGGTGTGGTGACATTACCACCAACGGTGCTGTTGATGGTTAAGTTGTACTCACCTGGCACAACGGGCGCGAAGTTAGCCGTGATATTGTAATCAGCATTCATGGTTATATTTGTGGTCGTTGAGTTGATATTAGCAATGGTGGTCACGTCTCCGGTCCAGTTGACAAAGCTATAGTTGGCATCAGCTGCGGCAACAAGGGCAACCACCTCGCTTGCATTATAGGTGAATGTTCCTTCACCAGGTGTGGTCACATTACCACCAGCGGTGCTGTTGATGGTCAGGTTGTACTGAGCTGGCACAACTGTCACCGTGCCATTAACCACATAGGTCCAGTTAAGGATATCAGCCCCCTCCAGTGTGATACCGGTGGCGGCATCTGCGGGAATGTAGATGAAATCCAACCCTGAAATTCCAGCATTACTATTGCTCGTGAAGTTTACAGTACATACCGGATTACTGGCACTCAGGTTGCCAGTCAAATTAGCAGCGTCATATTTAACGAGTCCGTGGGTAGCATTCCAGGTATTATTAATTGTGCCCGAATCGAGCACCCAGTCGAAAGTGCCGGCATCAGTGACATTGGTCGCGGTAACGTAACTGGTATTGTAAACAAGACGAACTCCGACCCCATCATAGCTTTGCCCAAGGGAATCATCAATCCATATCGTCACGTTGAAGTTTTCATTGAACCCCACAGTGGTATGTTGGGGAGTGACGTTAACACCTATGGGTAGCATCGCCGCGAAGTTAGCGGTGATGCTGTAATTACCATTCATAGTTATATTTGTGGTTGCTGAGTTGGCATCGTCAATGGTGCCCACGTCTCCCGTCCAGTTAACAAAGGTATAGTTGGTATCAGGTGCGGCAGCAAGGTCAACCACATCGCTTGCATTATAGGTGAATGTTCCTTCACCAGGCGTGGTGACATTACCACCAGCGGTGCTGTTGATGGTTAAGTTGTACTCACCTGGCACAACAGGCGCGAAGTTAGCGGTGATGCTGTAATTACCATTCATGGTTATATTTGTGGTTGCTGAGTTGGGAGCGTCAATGGTGGTCACGTCTCCCGTCCAGTTGACAAAGGTATAGTTGGTATCAGGTGCGGCAGCAAGGTCAACCACCGTGCCGTTGGCATAAGGTCCAAATGTACCCTCTCCAGGCGTGGTGACATTACCACCAGCGGTGCTGTTGATGGTCAGGTTGTACTCACCTGGCACAACTGTCACCGTGCCATTAACCACACAGGTCCAGTTAAGGATATCAGCTCCCGCTAGTGTGATACTGGTGGCGGCATCTGCGGGAATATAGATGAAATCCAACCCTGAAATTCCAGCATTACTATTGCTCGTGAAGTTTACAGTGCATACCGGCTTGCTAACATTAAGGGCTCCTCCCAAATTAGCAGCGTCATATTTAACAAGCCCGTGGGTAGCATTCCAGGTATTATTAATTGTGCCCGAATCGAGCACCCAGTCGAAAGTGCCGGCATCAGTGACATTAGTCGCGGTAACGTAACTGGTATTGTAAACGAGACGAACTCCGACCCCATCATAGCTTTGCGCCAGGGAGTCATCAATCCATATCGTCACGTTGAAGTTTTCATTGAACCCTACAGTGGTCTGTTGAGGAGTGACGTTAAGACCTATGGGTAGCATCGCCGCGAAGTTAGCGGTGATGGTGTAATTACCATTCATGGTTATATTGGTGGGATTGGTGCTGCCACTCAGGTCTCCACTCCAGTAGTTAAAGCTATAATTACCTGCCGCTGTGGCATTGAGAGTCACGTTGACACCACAAGTCCACGTTGTGGTGTTGGGATAGCTGGGTGGTGTAGCTCCGTTCACCGTGACGTTACCACCAACACTCGGAGTAACATTTACCGTCAGATTATAGGTTGGCACAGAACAGTAAGCGGTTACGCTCTTGTCAGAGTCCATGGTTATGTTGTGAGTTTGCGTTCCAGCATCTGACCAGTTAACAAATCCACAGCACACACCACTGTCATCAGCGCTGACCGTTACATTCTCGCCTTCAACAATCCCTGTGAATGTAAGGTTTCCACCAGCCGGCACTGTGCCGCTCACCGCTCCAGTAACATTTATGGGACAGCAGCCATTTGAGGTCACTGTCAGGTTATAGGTTGGCCCGATCATGCTGAAGTGGGCGGTTACATTCTTATCGGAATCCATGGTTATGTTCACCGGGGTCGTGTTGCCGCTCAAGTCTCCACTCCAGTTGATAAAGCTATACCCACCTGCCGCTGTGGCATTGAGAGTCACGTTGTCACCAAAACTCCACGTTGTGGTGTTGGGATAGCTGGGTGGTGTAACTCCGTTCACCGTGACGTTACCAGCACCACTCGGGGTAACATTTACCGTCAGGGAGGGCATACCAACTGTCACCGTGCCATTAACCACACAGGTCCAGTTAAGGATATCAGCCCCCTGTAGCGTGATACTGGTGGCAGCATCTGCGGGAATGTAGATGAAATCCAACCCTGAAATTCCAGCATTACTATTGCTCGTGAAGTTTACAGTACATACCGGATTACTGGCACTCAGGTTGCCAGTCAAATTAGCAGCGTCATATTTAACGAGCCCGTGGGTAGCATTCCAGGTATTATTAATTGTGCCCGAATCGAGCACCCAGTCGAAAGTGCCGGCATCAGTGACATTGGTCGCGGTAACGTAACTGGTATTGTAAACGAGACGAACTCCGACCCCATCATAGCTTTGCCCAAGGGAATCATCAATCCATATCGTCACGTTGAAGTTTTCATTGAACCCCACAGTGGTCTGTTGGGGAGTGACGTTAACACCTATGGGTAGCATCGCCGCGAAGTTAGCGGTGATGGTGTAATTACCATTCATGGTTATATTTGTGGTCGCTGAGCTGGCATCGTCAATGGTGCCCATGTCTCCCGTCCAGTTAACAAAGGTATAGTTGGTATCAGGTGCGGCAACAAGGTCAACCACCGTGCCGTTGGCATAAGATCCAAATGTACCCTCTCCAGGCGTGGTCACATTACCACCAGCGGTGCTGTTGATGGTCAGGTTGTACTGAGCTGGCACAACGGGCGCGAAGTTAGCCGTGATATTGTAATTACCATTCATGGTTATATTTGTGGTTGTTGAGTTGACATTAGCAATGGTGGTCACGTCTCCGGTCCAGTTAACAAAGCTATAGTTGGCATCAGGTGCGGCAACAAGGTCAACCACCGTGCCGTTGGCATAAGGTCCAAATGTACCCTCTCCAGGTGTGGTGACATTACCACCAGCGGTGCTGTTGATGGTCAGGTTGTACTGAGCTGGCACAACTGTCACCGTGCCATTAACCACACAGGTCCAGTTAAGGATATCAGCTCCCGCTAGTGTGATACTGGTGGCGTTATCCGCGGGAATATAGATGAAATCCAACCCTGAAATTCCAGTATTACTACTATTGCTCGTGAAGTTTACAGTACATACCGGATTGCTAACATTAAGGGCTCCTCCCGTATTAGCAGCGTCATATTTAATGAGTCCATGGGTAGCATTCCAGGTATTATTAATTGTGCCCGAATCAAGCATAAAGTCGAAAGTGCCGGCATCAGTGACATTAGTCGCGGTAACGTAACTGGTATTGTAAACAAGACGAACTCCGACCCCATCATAGCTTTGCGCCAGGGGGTCATCAATCCATATCGTCACGTTGAAGTTTTCATTGAACCCCACAGTGGTCTGTTGAGGAGTGACGTTAACACCTATGGGTAGCATCGCCGCGAAGTTAGCGGTGATGGTGTAATTACCATTCATGGTTATATTTGTGGTCGCTGAGCTGGCATCGTCAATGGTGCCCACGTCTCCCGTCCAGTTAACAAAGGTATAGGTGGCATCAGGTGCGGCAACAAGGGCAACCACCTCGCTTGCATTATAGGTGGATGTTCCTTCACCAGGCGTGGTGACATTACCACCAGCGGTGCTGTTGATGGTCAGGTTGTACTGAGCTGGCACAACTGTCACCGTGCCATTAACCACACAGGTCCAGTTAAGGATATCAGCTCCCTCCAGTGCGATACTGGTGGCGGCATCTGCGGGAATATAGATGAAATCCAACCCTGAAATTCCAGTATTACTACTGCTCGTGAAGTTTACAGTACATACCGGATTACTGGTACTCAGGTTGCCACCCATATTAGCAGCATCATATTTAATGAGCCCGTGGGTAGCATTCCAGGTATTGTTATAACCACCTCCCGGCAGCACCCAGTCGAAAGTGCCGGCATCAGTGATATTAGTCGCGGTAACGTAACTGGTATTGTAAACGAGACGAACTCCGACCCCATCATAGCTTTGCCCAAGGGAATCATCAATCCATATCGTCACGCTGAAGTTTTCATTGAACCCTACAGTGGTCTGTTGAGGAGTGACGTTAATACCTATGGGACTCTGTGCCAGAGCAACCTTAACCGGTGGTGCCCCTGGTACCAGCATCCCGGTCAAAATCACTGCCAAGCATAGAATTACACTGATAATCTTGCTTGTCATCTATTCACCTTTTCCCTGTGAACTTTAATTGTGACGCCCTTTTCACCTTATTGCGCCAACCTGTAAAACATAATAAAAAACCTTGTTACCCCCTTGTTTCAAATTCACCGCCAATTTAAAGCAACTCTCCCTTCACGGAGGGAGAGTTAACTTGTTGTTTAACGGCTAAAATCCTGCGCCACGCTGCTCACACTTTTCTGCAGGGCACCATCCTTTCCTAAGTTAAGTCTCCATGTTCACCAAAGTTGCTCGCCAGCGCTGACGCATCAAGCATGGTTATATTTCCATCACGATTGAAGTCGCAATGAGGATTCCAGCGAGGACCACCTTGAGTTGAACCGTAACTATAGACAAAGAAAGAGGCATCTATAATATTAATGTGGTCATTGTCATTGGCATCTCCCTCTCGTGTGGTGCCGAAATCTACCACTGTGGTAGCGCCTTGAGTCAACGTTACGCTGGTGTTCACCTCGCTCAGGCACGTCCAGTTCTTAATTCCGATATCATAGATGCCCGGAGTAAGATTGGTGATGGTGAACACACCGGTATTGTCGGTGGTGGCACTACCTGTCCATAGCACATGACTAAGATTACCAGGCTCGAACAGCGTTACATCAAACGGCTCTGCCCACTTAGAGTCAGGAGCGGTGCCCCTTCCGGTAAAAGTAACATGCCCTTCCAGTACGGCTACTGTCACATTACCGACAGTTAAATTTAGCTGTTGGGTATCAGAGATATATGTTGCAGTTTCAGCAGCCTTCACGGGCGCTCCCCAGGAAGGAAGCTGCACCCAGAATTCTATAGTATTACCGATGTCATCAGTGTCATTAGTTGTGATGACTAATTTCGGGTCAAACCCATCGGGACCACCATATTTTCCCGCTTCAGTTGTGGTTATGCTGCCATTTCCCGGCGACCCGACAGCGCCAACTATTTCCCCGGTAACTACGGTATTGACCGGTGCCGGAGTTCCATTCACGGTTACATTTCCATAGAAGGTAGCCGGAGTCACAGGGCCAGGAATATTAGCACTACTAACTGTCGATGGTATCGCGGTGATTGCCAACGCTGACAGCATCAGCATTCCCGTCAGGGCTACCGAAATTATTTTCCTTGGTATCTCATTCATATTTCACCTCTGTAATTGTCGGGAAGCTAGCGCCGGCTTCAAAGCCGACGCTAGCTTCGTCAAGCTCAAACTCTTTGCTCCAAACTAAGCACTCACCGCCGCCAGGGTGGTGTCCGCAGTCACCCACAGCCAGTAGCCCTTGGTGGGATACATCTTTTCGTTGTCGTTCACCTCGAAAATGATAGCACCCTCGTAGCTCTGTCCTGCGGCATCCCATCCTAGCAAGTTAGTCCACGAACCTTCGACAGACTTCAGAGTTGCCACGGCGCTCAGACCGGTCTCAGAGGTGCTGGAGAAGCCTATGGCATTCCAGGCTTTGCCGGTAAGGTCTTTGCTTGGCGGCAGTGTCTGTCCTCCAGAAACGTAGGTGAGGTTAATTGTCGCTGCTTCGTTAGAATCAATCCAGTAGCCATCCAGTACCTCGACTGGTTCGCTACCGGTCAATAATGCCCAACCTGTGACGGGGTCGTACGCATACGCTGAATCGAAACTTATGCCGTTGAGTAAGACGCTAAAGTTAATACCTACGTTCTTTGGCACGGAGATGAAGTTCCAGTCAGTTACTATGTCTAGGGTGTTAACCTCGTCTCCAGGAACTATAGTCTTTTGCTCCACGGTAACGTCATCAGGCTCGAGGAAGTCTGGGTTAATTGCCATTCCTGGCAGGTACTTCCACATTGGCTCACCCGTAGTAGCGTTCTGTTTTGAATGCCAGCCACACTCATCATTGCCTTCCGGGGTTATGATGATGGTGCTCTTGCCCACTCCCTCACACTGCAGTATCCAGGTGACATTAGCCTCCTGATGCACTGTGAATCCCACAAGGGTTCCGATGGTCTTTGTTAATTTTTCACCGGGGCTCAGAGCGCTGTTATCACCGGTGTCTATGCGAAGGACGACCTGTGAGGCATCAGCCCAGCCGGTGTTGTTAACTGTGACGGTAACATTGAAGTTACTGCCCACTTCAACCTCGGTGGGAGCTGAAGCTTCCACCACCAGGTGCGCTGCCGGATATATATCAACAGTAGCACCATCACTGCCCTGGGAAGCACAGGGTGCCGTGGCAGTCACGGTGATGGGATTGTTTAGCATGTCACAAGCCACACCTGCCTTATAGACATGCAGTGTCCAGCTAACTATCTGGCTTGCTCCAGGAGCCAGTCCGCCGGCAATTGTAACAGGGTTGCTTCCCGATACTACATTGGCATAGGTACCGGCGTTTATACCAACTGTTACAGTCTCTGATGGCCTGTCTCCGCTGTTGGAGACATTAGCGGTAACGGCAAATTCCTCACAGGTGGCATATGTCGGAGTCTGTACCGGCGGCGGCTCAGGAGACAGGATTACCACCTCGAGGCTCGTTGTTGCCTGCTGAGTCACTGTCACTGTTTCCTGTATGTTGATCAGCGGCTCAGTCGCGTTTACCGTAACGGTGAAAGTCACATTCCCCATGCCGCAGCAGTGCATCAGCCAGGCAGCTTCCTGGGGATGGCTGTTGTAATTGATGGCGCCCACGTCAATGGTAGCGGACTGGTTAGCCGCATCTACAAACTCAGCACAGCCAGGACCTGTCCAGGTTAGCGTTGCCATAACACCGCTAACATTGTTGGTTGGGTCGGTGCTGTTATTAGTGATGTTTATCTTAACAGCGAACTCATCGCTGCAATTGAAGGTGGCTCCATCCTCTGGCTGGATGATTACCACCTCAAAGGGAATCTGCATCACGGGCTTGGTGGGAGGGACGTATTTATTGGCATCAACGATTTCTTCACCGGTAATTTCATCGGTTCCGTTGATGAAGTTAACAGTGATGTTGAGGTCCTCCTCGCCATCGCAGTGGCATGGGATGAGGATTTTATATGCCGTGCCACCGTCAAGATGAGCCGTCCTTAGACTACTCGTGGTGCCATTTGCCCCGGTCGCGCAACTAGTGTTACCAGTTATAGTATAGTTAGCAGAAATATTGTACGCGTATGCCTCACCAAGGTTGAACACGGGAATGACGATGGTGAAGTTCTGGCACACATACACGCCGTCAACCGGGGTGGTCACCAGCGAGTTGTCTGATGCCCATCCGGGGTAAACCTCAATTCCAGCAGCGAGATGTGCCTTCTCTATTTGTATAACCTTGAAGTAATCGTTATCGAGTTCAGCACCAAGTTCGTCATAGGCAGTAACCGTGATGTTCTCTGCTGCGCCCTCGGTACTTCCCTTGCAGTGCAGCGTCCAGGTGAGGTTAACATGGCAGCAACTGCACACACTATGAATAATTACACTTCTGACTGGTGGGGGACCAATAGGATAGTCATCAATCACTCCCCCAGTCAGGTTAGTCTGAACTACATGCACCTGGCTGCCAGGCGCCAGCTCCACGCTGTCAGGTAGGTCTATAGTAAAGTTAACATCAGACAGCATCTCATCCAGACAGTTCTGAAAGCTGGAATTGACCGTGAAGTTCTGACAGCTTTCCACCGTTGTAGTTTCACCGGTAAGGGTGGGGTAGTTAAGGTTTTGACCCTTGGGATTAGTCACGTCCATAATGTTAAGTGTGTAATCCTGCTGCGAGGTGGTAGCTGTGTCCGAATCTATTGCCCAAGTTTCAATACCATCAGCAGTCACGTTGAAGGTAACGGTACCCAGGGCAGTGCAGCTCACATTCCAGGTGGTTACGTTGGCGCAAGTTCCATTGAGAATCCAACTCCCACCAGTACTATTAGTCAGGTTGTGCGTTGCTACATCGCCAGTGATGAGATGCGCAGGGCCGGTTATACTTAAGGTGGCGGTAACATTGGTGGCATTTTCACCATACGAGTTGCAAACTGTCGCATTAACCTGGAACTGGTTAAGCGGGAAACAGCACGGAGAAGAGCATATCTTAGGGGGGGCATCCACCTTTACCCAAAACGGTCCGTGCGTGGGAGGTGCTCCCTGATCCACATAGCATTGAGCTTCTGCTATCTGTGAGGGCTCAAGGTTAGAAGCTTCGGCATCGATGGTGACATATCCCTGCCCGCATCCATCACAGTGCAGGTTCCACATAACCTCGGCGCTTTCCCCGGGCCAGATATCACCCAGCTCCCAGCGGTCGGGATTCCCGGCAGTCAGGCTGGCATTAACAGCCGCATAACCGCTGATGATGCCCCACACATCCGTGGCAACTATACTCCCATGAGTATTATTAACTCTTGCCTTGATGACAAAATCGTCACTTTGATTCAGAACCATGTCTCCAGGGCATTCTATGAGTTCTATTTCCAGCACGTCCGGTAGCGGCGTACCCTGAGTTATAAGTACACTATCCGAATCACTGAGGCCAGTACTATTGGCATTCACGGTGATGGTGGTGCTGCCTTCACCGGTGCAGCACACTCGCCACCAGACATCGGTAGTGCTGTTGCGCGAGATACTGCCCAGGGCCTTCGTGGCTACCTCGCCAGAGGCGAGTGTAGCATACTGGCCAGGGTCTATGGTGGCTGAAACAGAGACGCTGCTGGTTCCTTCAATTTCGATGTCCTTGTAAGCCACCGCAGCGTTAACCAGGTAGCATTCGCCGACTGCGAAGGTAGTTTTTTCAACACCAGTCGCATTTAGCACCTTCACGATGTCTACTATCAGTGACTCTGAACCATTATCGGCGCTTACCTGTGGAGAGTTGGGCTGGACTATACCCCCCACACCTAGCGATACTACCACCGCCAGGGCAACCAGCAGGTAAACCGGTCTGGTATACCATTTCGTTTTATTCATTTATCTCCTCCTTTACTATACATTTATTATATAGAGAGATTACTTCGGCACTTTGTGCCGCGTAACAAAAAAAAAGCTCTCGCCCGCCATCGACCCATCAGGCTCAAGCTTTTTGAGCTATCTCTTTGCCGAGGATAAACCGCCACATTACATCCGCTTGCTACGCTTTCCACTCTTAGTCGTCTACTTTATCTTATAATATCTTAACTGCAGATTACTTTAGAATAGGCGCATATTTTTGTCAATACCTTTGTGGGCATTTTTTGACTTTTTGTATTGCCTGGCTGATTTGCCATGCATGTAATTGATGTTTGCCTCCCATGAAGCCAAAGCTAACCCCGGCCCTGGTTGGCTATATGAGCTTTTCACAGCTTATCCCAAAATTAAGCTCGAAAGGTTATCTATATAGAGTATCCCACATAAGTTTGTATAAAAATCCCTCTAAATTCCCCTTTAGAAAAGGGGGACTAAGGGGGATTTGACATTCCTGAAAAACAAACAAAATTATAAATAGTTTTGTGGTTAACTATAACAATACTATCAAGCATGGACAGGTAGACAGCTAGGTGATAGGCGATTCCTACAGCGTCATTGTAGTTCGAGCACCATCATCAGGTTGTCTTGATGGGCTGCCACATTATTGGTGAAGCAGGGTCGTGTTCCCGATATCGGCGTTGTGCAATTTCGTTACTCATGGTGGAGTAACAGTAAGGGCATCCCAGTATGCAGGTATCGTTTATGCCGATATCCTTGCTTACCGAGCAGCGGCAGTGTTTACGCTGATAAGGGTCCTTGCGATAGTTGTCCGGTAATCCCCAGAGTTTATGGAGCAGACTCCCGTCGATACATCTTCCCGGCGGCATGCCGAACTCGGTGAAGTCGCGTTCTGAAGCACAGGTGAAGCTCTTGATATTGTGTTGTTCAGCGATAGAGGCGAGGTCTGAAATAAGAAAAGCAGTATGCTGAGAGGAGAGCGCTTCTCTATCGAAGGAAAACCCACTTTGTTCCAACTGGGATAGCCTGCGCTCAGTCTTCTTATAGAAATGGACTATGCTTACCACGACACGGCGGGTAGCTCCTTGTAACCTCCTGGCGATAGAGGCGAATTTTTCGCGGTGGAAGTCGCCGGTGGTGATGTTGGACAAGATAATGGGGTCATATCGCCAGATGACTCTTTGTGGTCCGACATGTTCACTTAACTTCAAGAAGGTAGAAATCCGGGCATCAAGGCTGGGAATGTGTGGCTCAAGGGCTCTGGGATAGTCGTTGAGGGTGAACTGGAAGTAATAGCGGAGCCCTGATTTGTCAAGTTCGTCTAAATGCGCCAGCATAGGGGCGGGATTTTTTGACCAAAAGACGATGGCATCCACATCCTCCGGTTTGAGGGATACATGGGATACTTGTTTGGGATTCATCGGGTTGGGCACCGAACACCACCCGGCATGAATCCTGTTCATGAACCATTGACTGTAGAGTGCCGGGATATCCGTTCTGCGGCTGGCAGAGATAATCATGGTGGTTTTATTATATAGCCCGCTTTCTTTGAAGTATAACAAAGAGATTGCTTCGTCATCCCTCACTTCGTTCGGGATTCCTCGCAATGACAAGAAGGGCGTGTCATTGCGAGGAGTGTTAGCGACGAAGCAATCTCGCAGCGAAGAATCTCGCCATGCTCAGGGCAGGCTCCGTGAAGGGAAGCAATCTACCTACCTTATGCCTGGAGATATAGAGTTAGCAAATGTAGTTACAGTAAGCTGGTTGAAAGTTAAATTAGTTCCTTTAAGGTTTTGCTGCCACTTTGTGGCGGGTAGTATTTGAGAACTGCGTAATATTCCGGGTCTGGGCCTGTTGTTGCCATGGTAAGGTCCACTGCCTCCTTCACAGGTAAAGCTTGGGAACACAAATTCTCAATGAGGGTTATTGTCGCTTCATCAACATAATCCAGGTTGACTGTGGCATCCCAGGCTAAATATGTTGACGCTCCTTTATCAACAAAGGCTAGTGCCAGGTCGTTGTTATAGAGGCAGGAGCAGCCATCGATGATTACCACAGTGCTATTAAAATTTCCCTTCATACTGTTAGTGATAAACTCTGGACCGATGGCGAAGAAATCTGGAGAATCTTCAACTACTCTTGCCGGGACTAATTCATCGTTCAACTGCTCTTTAAGATACTTCGTTTTAGTGTAAAGTTCATTGGTGAACAGGTAGATTCCTTGTATTATTTCTACATTCTCTGAGCCAGGATACATGGCCCCGGAATGAGTGCGGAAGACAATTAGTTTATAATCATAAGTGGGCAAATTTCGGTAGAAGTCAACAGTGACCTCGTCTCCCTGGTAAGGATCGACCTCGAAGCCATAGTCCTCAAGCTCCTGGGTTACCTTGGTGGTGAAATCTTCGCCAGGGTGATGGGTATAAAGCTGGTCAATTATGGCCGCCTTTAGTTTCTGTGAATTGATTGAATCATGTGATGGGGATATGAGCATAAAAACGGCAATAAAAGCGGTGATAACCAGCGCTATACTAACCCATAACCAGGGGAAGCCCCTTTTACGAGGCTTTCCTTTGGTCTTCTTAGCCTTTGCTTTAGCCAAGGTTTAGCTTTGAGCTCGGCGGCGCCGCGCTTCCCCCGTCATTGCGAGGCATCTTTGATGCCGTGGCAATCTCAAGTCCTACGGCGTCTTAACATAAGCACACTTGCCCCAGCTATAATCGCCATGCCGAGGGCAATCCAGGGTGCCAGGATAGCTAGCTTATTAACAGGATAAGCCTCGCCACCTGTTGGAAATGGGTTGCCATCGCCGAATTTTTTACCGGTCAGGTCTGACAGCGTTGGTTCAGTGGAGCTAGTAATAGTGACCACGATGCATCCATCCGAGTAACTCTGATTAGAAGCACGCCTCCAGTTCGAGCTTGACTCGTCCCAGTAATAGATGAGTGCGCCCGCAGACGCGGGGCAGAATTGAACTGTCAGACTGGTTACACCGGTAGCATTATCCAGATGGACATCGTAGTAGTTCCCCGAGGACTGGAAGTTAGGAGCGCCGCCGGGGTTCTCGGCATATTTGGCGGTGGTGATGTTATGTTTGCCGGTAGCAGCGATGGTGACATTTCCACCAACAGTCGCGGTGCTGTTTATTGTGCTGTTGCCATTAATCGCTGTGGTATTGGTCGCTGTCGTGTCGGTCCCATCTTCTTCCATCAGCCAGGGACTATAAGTCACATTGGAACTTACCTTATCCTTGGTGCCCGGCGAAGAGGAAGGTCCGCTGGCATTACCCCACCAGTTGAGGGTGGCGTTGAAAGTTTCAGTTGCAGTGTTGTTGACACCGTACTCCGTGTTGCCGACTATACTGTTGTAGTGAGCTTCATTACCGGTGCTCGAGCTACTCAGGCAGATGCCGTCGCAGGTGTTGTTCCAAACGTTGTTGTTGGTGAGGGTGTTGTTGCTGGAAGAATCCAGGTAGGTGCCGTGGATGTTGTTCTCGGTAGTGACATTCTCTATCCTTGAATTATCTGTGTAGGCAAACAGTACTCCGTCCCCATTCTTTGTTAATGTTGAATCTTTCACGGTTATATTCGTGGAGTTCACGACTCCCACAAAGCCTGCATCATCTGGAACTTGTTCATCCTGATGATTGACCCAGTAATAGATTGGTTTTTCATCCACCGTGTTGCTCGTGTCTATGTTCTGGGTGTAGTGAGAAAGACTGGTACCATCGATTTTGAAATTGTAACTGTTCCCGGACATCGTATTGTTGGTTAGATTATTGTTGCTCGAATCCTCCAGCCAGATGCCGACGGTATTGTTTGAGCAGGTGTTGTCCCTGAGCGTGTTGTTGCTGCTAGAAGAATACAGGACGATACCGGCATAGACATCATTTGAGTTTGCGGTGTTGTTGCTGAGCGTATTGTTGTTGCACGAACCAGCCAGGACGATACCGGCACTGTTGTTTGAGGCAGTGTTGTTGCTGAGCGTATTGTTGTTGCACGAAACAAACAGGAAGATGCCCACGTCGTTGTTCGTTACCTTATTGCTGGAAATGTTACAGTGGTCTGCGTTTCCAAGAATTATGCCAGCCATATTGCTCACGGTGGCATTCTCCACCGTGAAGCCTGTGATGTTCACATAATCGTTGTGTACACTGACCACATGGTTACTTGCATCTGATGCGTTGACGACACAGTTCGCAGTGCCATTTTCAGATTGAATGGTCAGGTGAGCCGTGTTCACATCCACGTTTTCGGTGTAATTGCCATCCTTAACGCAAATTGTCTCTCCACTGGTGGCATTGCTGACTGCATCCTGAATGGGCTTGTCGCAGGCATTAAAACCACCTCCATCATGCCACCAGCCAGTCTCATTGACGCAGATATCGCCACAGGTGCAGTTGAACACCGGAACCAGGGGCAGATAATCTTTGTTTGAATCTCCCGTGATATTGTAAGAGGTGTCTCCAAGTCCATCCCCACTGGTGTCACTGCCAGCATAATCACTCCAGTAATTGCCACCAAGATATGGTCCGCCGATGATGTTCGTTCCAAGTGTCTTGGTGGTATTCCAGGTGTTGGTTCCGTTGTCCCAGGCATTATTCGTATTGTGGAAGTAGTTGTTATAGACGGTGTTGTTGCTCGAAGAACTGAGACGGATGCCGACGGTATTGTTTGAGCAGGTGTTGTCCCTGAGCGTGTTGTTGCTAGAAGAATCCAGGTAGATGCCGGCATAGACATCATTTGAGTTTGCGGTGTTGTTGGTGAGCGTATTGTTGTACGAACCAGCCAGGGCGATACCGGCACTGTTGTTTGAGGCAGTGTTGTTGGTGAGCGTATTGTTTTTGCACGAAAAAATCAGGAAGATGCCCACGTCGTTGTTCGTTACCTTATTGCTGGAAATGTTACAGTGCGCTGCGTTTGCAAGAAATATGCCAGCCTTAAGGTATGCAGTGGCATTCTCCAGCGTGAACCCGGTGATGTTCACCCAATTTGTTGTGGTTACCTCAAATATATGGTCACTTGAATTTGTTGTGTTCACAACACAGTTCGCAGTGCCGTTTTCAGATTGAATGGTCAGATTAGCCGTGTTCACATCCACATTCTCGGTGTAATTGCCATCCTTAACGCAAATTGTCTCTCCACTGGTGGCATTGCTGACCGCATCCTGAATAGGCGTGGCGCTGGCATTGAAAGTACCTCCATCATGCCACCAGCCAGTGGTATTGACGCAGATATCGCCACAGCTACAAGTCAGGCCGTTCGCCTCCACCTCGCTTGCCATCGGCACTGCCACTACTCCCAGGGATAACACCAATGCCAGGGCAACCAGCAGGTAAACCGGTCTGGTATACCATTTTGTTTTACTCATCTTATATTCTCCTTCAAATTATTAGATTATGAGATTGCTTCGTCGCTTCGCTTCTCGCAATGACAGAGCGAGGAAAGCTCCTCGCAATAACAAAAGAAGCTCATGCCTGAAGTCAACCTCCTCAAGGTCGGGCTATTTGAGCTATCTTTTCGCCGGGGATAAACCTCGGTACTACATCCCCTTGCGCCGCTTTTCACTGTTAATATCTTACTTTATCCTACTTTAGAGTAGGGGATACTTTTTTGTCAATGCCTTGAACTCGTCCATCCGTTAGTCAATGGATTCCTCGCTTTGCTCGGGACAAGCCTCGCAATGATGAGGCGGTGCTTTTGTGGTGAAAAGCTGTTAGAATTATAAATTTAAGGAGGCATTGAATGGGAGATGTTCTTGATGAAGCTACGGCGATTCTCAAGTGCAGGGAATGTCCGTGGTATAAGAATTGTGTAACTCCGCTACAGGTTAGTCCTGAGGATATCGCTCAATTCAGGTTGATGTTGCAGCAGGGGAATCTTCCCGAACAGGCTAAAAGCGAAATGGAGAATATCCTGGAGCAGATAGCTTCTATGAGCCAGGACATGATTTTGCAAAGTTGCCCTGTCTTTG
>Ga0307429_1000451_pt1 | contig 25300 bp, 17 predicted proteins | sample SalMarWE160230MG_FD_202151 | JGI IMG/M metagenome (GOLD analysis project Ga0307429, IMG submission 202151) | Salt marsh sediment microbial communities from the Plum Island Ecosystem LTER, Massachusetts, United States - WE1603-230 | ecosystem: Environmental > Aquatic > Marine > Intertidal zone >... | reverse complement strand
CAGACGATTGGGGCGGGGAGACTTGTCCCAGAGGGTTCAATTCCAGGGCAAAGGCGAAGTTGGGACGCTGGCTCAAGCCTTTAACTCTATGGCTGCCGACTTGGAGCATGCCGAGCAATTACGACGGGATCTGGTTGCTGATGTTGCTCACGAACTGAGAACCCCTCTTTCCAATATTCAAGGCTATCTTGAGGCAATTCGCGATCGGGTGATGAAGCCGAATGCCGCTACTATTCACTCTCTCAATGAAGAGACAGCTCTACTTTCACGACTGGTTGATGAGCTCCAGGAGCTAAGTCTCGCTGAAGCCGGCAAATTGAAGCTTGTTTATCAAGAGGAAGACATCACCAAGTTGATTAAGCGGGCGGTAACTTCCTGGCAGCCCCAGGTAGCAGTAAAGGAAATATCGTTGTCCCTTGACCTGCCTGATAATCTGCCACTGGTTAACATTGACCGGCAACGGGTCAACGAGGTGCTGCATAACCTTCTGAAAAATGCGGTGGCTCACACCCATGAGGGAGGCACTATCAATGTGGCTGCTATGGCACAAGGTAATTGGGTAGAGGTTAGCGTATCGGATACCGGTGAAGGCATTCCTGCTGAGGATTTGCTTAATATCTTCGAACGTTTCTATAGAGTGGACAGGTCCCGCGCCAGAGCTACCGGAGGCAGTGGTCTGGGGCTCACTATTGCCAAGCGCCTGGTGGAAGCCCATGGCGGAGAAATCGCAGTCCGGAGCGAACTGGGAAAGGGAAGTCGTTTTTCATTCACTCTACCTATCGCGGAATAATGTTCACCATGCTGTATGCTTGGTGCTTGGCTATTGAGTATAGTGCCAATCCTTTCCTTTTGTTTGGCGTTCTAGTATTATACAAAACACGTGCCTGGAAGAGATTCTACATATGAATAAAAAGCTATTGATTGCTTTATTAGCTTTGGGCGTGACAATGCTAGTGGTAGGCCTGGTGATAGTGTTTGCGGGCTTGCCTTAGCTTAATCGCTCTTGCAACTTAAGTTCCTGGTCGAACACGAAATACATTGCCGCTGCATAAATATGGGGATACCCGCCCTTCCATGCTTACGTTGCATGATATTAATACTGGATTTTTTTCGGGGCTAGCTCGCCCATGAAATTAACTGGTTAATCACTGCCCAGAATGGGCCCAGATTTGGCGACTGCTCGTGGAATATCGCGCTTGAATTGTCTAAAGTTTTTAATGAACTTCGCCGCCAGTTTTTTTATCTCACTGGAATAGGCACTACTATCCTTCCATGCTTGTGCAGGCTTTAGTATTTCACGGGGAACGTTGCCGCAGCTGCTGGGTATGTGGAATCCAAATATCGGGTCTTTCTCCATGGGGGCCTGTAGAAGCTCACCGCTTATCGCCATATGTATCAAATCTCTGGTGTGAGGAAGAGATATTCTTTTGCCTATACCAAATCCTCCACCAACCAGGCCTGTGTTCACCAGCCAACAGGTCACTTCATGTTTGGTGATGCTGGTAAAAAAGAGTTTGGCGTATTTGGGTGGCGGAAGCGCCATGAAGGGGGACCCAAAGCATGGACTGAAAACAGCCTGGGGTTCATCGCCCAGGCCGACCTCGGTACCGGCCACTCTGGCGGTGTAACCCTGTAAAAAGTAGTAAGTTGCCTGCTCGGCGGTGAGCAACGCAATAGGTGGCAGTATACCAAATGCATCGTAGCTAAGCATAAATATGTTTTTCGGGTGAGGGCTAATATCTTCCCGAATTGAGTTAGGAATGTGTGAAATAGGATAGCTGGCACGTGTATTTTCCGTAAGTGAGGCATCGCCTAAGTCAATCTGTCTGGTATAGCGCTCGATAGCTACGTTTTCGAGGATGGTGCCGAATCGGCGGGTGCACTCATATATTTGTGGTTCTTGTTCTGCGGAAATATTTATTACCTTGGCATAGCAGCCACCTTCGAAATTAAAAATGCCGTCCACGCTCCATCCATGCTCATCATCTCCTATGAGCCTCCGGTCAACATCCGTGGAAAGCGTTGTCTTACCAGTCCCTGAAAGCCCAAAGAACAGGGCTACATCATCTTCTGGCCCCACATTAGCAGCACAGTGCATTGACAGTACCTTTTCCTGGGGCAAGAGGTAATTGAGTACAGTAAAAACTGCCTTCTTAATCTCTCCCGCATAACTGGTTCCGCCTATAATAATCAATCGTTTCCCAAAGTTGACGATAACGAATGCTTCAGAGCTGGTACCATCTATATCTGGCGTAGCGTGAAAACGCGGCATAGAGAAAATAGTGAACTCAGGGCTGTGATGGCTGGATTCATCCTCGTCTAAAGGCTGGACAAACATGTTTCTGGCAAAGAGATTATGCCAGGCATATTCGGTAATAATGCGTATAGGGATACGATAGTGGCTGTCGGCTCCGGCATAGCAATCTTGAATATAAATATCCTTCCCCTGAAGGTAAGCAAGCAATCTGTGGTACAGAGACTCGAATTTGTTAACTCCGAAGGGTTTATTTTCCTTACTCCACCATATCTTGTCCTGACTTGATTCTTCCCTGACGATGAACTTGTCGTCAGGGGACCTGCCGGTGGGGTGCCCGGTCCTTACTACGATTGGCCCAAGATGAGCCATCAGTCCTTCTCTACGCCGCACGATTTGCTCGTAAAGGGCTGGAGTAGGTAAATTATGGTACACATCTCCCAGGTTCTTAATACCATAATCATCTAAGCTTGGACTGTACGCCTTGTTGTAAAACATCGTGACTGAATTGTAGCCTTATTATGCTAGCAGTGCAATACTGCTCTTGAATTGCTGACCTGCTCTGAATCATCGTACCATTCGATGTTTTAGAATAGAATGCTTGAAACGCAGAGTCGAAGACTATTGATACAGTTATTGCATGTAGGTTAAAGGCAGCATTACAACCCTTGAAGCTCCTAAAATACCGAATCTGGCACAGCGATTTAATAATGGCAGGCTAGTTATTCTGGATTTTAAGGTGGTAAATTTCTATCGGACGCCCTATTCTTACGGCGTTCAGCTTCGAATTTATTACCACTGGACGAACATGGGGATGTTTGCCCAGCGATGCGTATAAATATTCGATTCCGTTTTCCTTTAGGGTTATCGGCCCGAAGATGGCCGTATAAAGAGTTACGACTGCCAGCTCAGGAAGGGATAGGTCATGTTGTTGACGATATTCCAGATGTGGGTGGGATTAGTCTCGTTCAGAGCGACTGCGGTTACGTTCCAGCCTGCCCCTGAGAAAGTGGTGATGTCCTGCATTTCAGTGGTATTCTTGCCTGTCCCGCCAGCCGAAGTAGCTTGTCCGCTGGTCTGGATGTCCCAGAAGGAATTGCTCACAGTGAGGTCATAAAAGTCCAATCCCACCAGACCGCCAACATTCCTATCGCCAGTCACGCTGGCGGTAGAATAGGAGTTGCTCACAGTGCTCCACGCACCACCTCCCACCAGACCGCCAACCCAGCTATCGCCAGTCATGCTGCCTGTGGAATAAGAGTTGGTCACACTGGCGTCGTTAATACATCCTATTAGACCACCAACGTAGGATCCCTCGCCAGTTACACTGCCCGTGACATAGGAGTTGCTCACAGCGCCCTGATTATGTCCCACCAGACCGCCAACCTCCCATCCACCAATCACAGTAACGTTCACCACGCCGATATTCTGAATGACTCCTCTCTCACTAGTGATACAAAAAAGCCCTACACAATTTTCGTCGGGGCGGTTAATGACTAGGTCATGTATTTTGTATCCTTGCCCGTCGAAACTCCCGGTAAATGAATAAATATGGTCTGGATAATATGGATCAGTAAATTCAATCGGCTCCCAGCCTTTTCCTTGATTAGCTGTCAGGCTCGCCAGCTCCTCATAACCGGCAGTGGTGGAATCGAGGTCGTTCATCAGAGTGTGGTTGCCAGCCAAGTTGTCCCTGACGGCATCCAAATCATACCAGGTCCGTATTTCCAGGTTTTGAGAAGGAGGTGGATTATAAGGAGGTGGGTAAATATTACAGGTACCACCATAGCCTGCCATCCCCGCAACTAAGGCGGCCGCAACCAAAAAGATGTTAACTCTTGCCACGTAATGGTATCTCCTCGAACCAGGTATTATCTTCATACCGAATATTCGCCTTACAGTACTTATCGCCCTATTATACGATAACATTGTTAAATTCTCATTAAGGAAGGTGTCAGAGTAATTTTTTGTGCGGTGTCCAGGACGTACTACGGAATTAAGGAGTCACCATTGAACAAACATCGGGATGTTTGCCATTTCATGCGTACGTTTGTCCATAAACTTTATCTTTTAAAGAAATGTAGCTGAGAATCTAAGGAGCCAATAATATAGAAATTGTGGTTAAGGAGTCCTGCTACTCGGGAGACAAACTTCAATTCCTCATAAATGACATTTCCAAGTGCATATTCAGAGGTATTAGTCTTAATAGTTTTGTCGCCAAATATACGCAAAGCCTCGTTTTTGTCAATAACAAAACCGTGGTCCTTATATGAATAGACTAATATGCTTGCAATAGTATCTGGTTGTTGTTTGAGATTTGAGGCATGTGCCTTGAGTAACCGTTCTGCGTATTGAACGGCAGATTCTGCAACTCTTTCGTAGTATCCAAGCTGGACTGGGTTAAGTGATAAATTGAGATATTTAGCGAACATATCGGAAGCACGAGGATTCTCTTTGACAAGTTCGCAGATATGGGTGACTGAAGCCTTCAATCCAAGAGCGGGCATTCCTTCTATCTGTGGGTCGATTGGTCCGAGTTCACTAAGACTGCCCATGTGAATCTCATCTGCAGCACAGCATAACAAGGTTGCGGATGATTTAGCTTGCCTTGGAACTGTGACAATGAATTTGTCTTCTGAGTATTCTCTGCATAATTGACCAATAAGGTATGCTGAGCCAATGTCACCACCACCGGAATAAAGAACCAAAAGAATAGGCTTACTCTCTTGGAAGGACGTAGCTGCGGAATAGATGTAGTCAGCGTCGGTTTTCAGCATCGTTCCTTCATCGTAGAGAATCAACAAGTTATAGTTTTTAGAGATGTCATGTTGGGATATCTTTTGATTCATGTATTTGCGAATTAATTGGTCACGGTGATTTTCTTTATCAGAACCAGCATCGGGTTGTAGTGAATCGAAAATAGCCTCTAGTAGTGTATTCCTGTTGATCTTATCGACGGGTTCAGTGTGTTTATTACTAGCGGGAGATTTGCGATGCTTTTGGGGTCGGTTATTGGGCTTATCGGTAACTAGAGGTGAAGGTGTAATTGATTGTTTCTTAAGTGGTATTTTTTTTGGCATATCAATCTCCTAAATAGAAATCAATTGAAGGTTAATCCAAGAATATTACATTATAGCATAAGATAAGGACAGTGGCTTGAGCCGGATGCTAGAATAGCTCAAGGCATGGAGAAGAACGGCGAATTAACAGAAGCCCTAGAAGAAATCGAAAATACAGTGAATAATCCATATTGATTTAATTGTATCGGCTAGCTATAATGGAAGCTGTATTTCAGGCAAGGTCTATTGTTAGGCTAGTTTGATGCAGGGAGGTTCACAAATGGTTGAAAATCAAAACGCAGCAGGAAGCCAATATCAGCTTACAGTATCGCCAAGGGGCAAAGATTTGTTAACACGGACCACCGATCAGGTCCTCAACGCTGAACTTGAGGAGGAATTACCACTTATCGAGGACTTGATAAAAGCGCTGGACGCTCAGGCGTTAGGCAATGATTTTGAGCCACAGAGGATTGCTCTAGAATCTCTATGGAATTTCTTCGATGCACTTAGGTTGGCAAGGAGTAAGGGTGATTTCGTAAAGGCACGAGAAGAACTCGAGTGTTCTGAACAAGGATTCAACCGCATTGGGCAAACAGAATTAAGAGATCTTTCAATAGGTATAGGTATTTACGTAGAAGCGATTACCGAAATCCAAAGTCAAAACATAGGTCGAGCTTTGAAACTCCTCAGAGAGGTGAAGGAATATCTGCAAGCTGCAGGAAAATTTAGCAGCAAGTTCAAATCCCTCGTCGATTTCATGGAGCCTGACACGCTTTTTTGTGCAGGTGTAGAAGCCCTAGGTACTTTGGACTTCGCTGATGCCAAGGCGTATATTGAGCAAGCTTCCCGGTCTGCAGAAGAAGTCGCAACCATGTACTTCAAGGAAGGGGAACCTCTGTATTGCTCGTATCAGGGTTGTGCTCATGCTTATAAAGCATATTACACTCTTTATGTTGCTTTGAATGAATTCAGCCAATTCGAATATGACAAGCTTGCTGCTGAGCAAGATTTGACACGCGATGCAGTGCAGGCTCAGGAGTTGCTGTACAAAGGAGATACTGAAAATGTGCAAGTGAAAAATTTGATTCCTCTCTTAAACACCATCGGTCAACTACTAGAAGTGACTCGTGAGCTTGCCAAGATAATGCAGAGAGTGTTCAGTTCGACGTTCAAACCCGACCTGGGAACTTTTATGGAGCTCAAGCAAAAAGTACATCTAGCCAGCGAATCAGCTTCTGAAGCTGGGCTCCAAGGCGCCGTACTTATCAAGTTTTGTAATAAGGTCTCGGATCGAGTCAATAATCTGGAGAGGCTTGCGAAACCTAGCAAGAAAGATTTTGGCAAGTTTTCAGGTCTTGTGGCTTGCGGGCTTTTTCTACCGTTGTTCTTGATTGTATCATTGGTCAACTTCAAATTCTCAATGAACTTAGGACAGCAAACGCTGGTGATTATTTCCCTTGTGCCAGCGCTAATTGGCGGGTTTGGTTTCGGAGCATTAAAGTTCAAGAGCCTTCTCTTTCCAGGTGCCACCAAGGAAAGCTAACGGCAGCTGCGGTATGAAAAGGATTTAAGCTAATCTCATCAATGGGGTGGAAGCATTGAGCATTTTACATGGTCTTGATCAACTTATCGGCATGGAAAAGAACGGCGAATTAACAGAAGCTGTGAATGCTATCAAGAATGTAGCGGATGAAACATCCTGGTTTCGAGACACTCCTCATTATTGGGCAGAAGCCTCATTGCCTTTTGCCTATGCACTGGCGTGTGTTGAAGTTGTTTGTAAAAGCTCGGAAAAGGCTCGTATACTCTACAATAGGATTATTGAAGCATGGAGTGACGCCGGAATAAAAGCGATTTTCGCCTCTTCTCCCGTCATTATCTCGTCTTTTCAAAAGATTCTAGGAGTGGAACTTCTCTTCGGGAATGCCACTCCCTTCAATGATGCTCCTCAGCGTGCCCACTGGCAATTGCTTTCCTTTGTGATAGGGGACAATCACCTGTTTGCCCGTATCGTCATTCCGCCATTTCTGATGACTGCCCCGTTGGGAGATGAAAGCGAATCCATGCTGTTGCAGTATTCTGATAACCTCGTTGGCTTGCAGTCTTGGCAGCTTCCGAGCCATCAGGCTGGCACTTCCACCTCAAAGACCTTCTCGTCAGGGTTCAGTTTGACTGGTGCTGGTTCAAGATATAGAGAGATAGCCTCCCTCGCATTCTTCAATGCTTCTTCCTCGGTATCACCAGCACTGCAACATCCTGGAAGTTCTGGACAGTAGGCAGCATAGCTCTTTGTCTCGGAATCGTATTCTAAAACAATACGGAACTTCATTTTGCCTCCTCCCTACTGAATTAAAGCACCTACCACTGAACGAACATGGGCATGACTACGTGAACGTAATTGTCCACGCCTATAGGACGAATGGTTCCCGGGCTCGAGGGGGTGGTGAGTTCTAGAGCGACTTGGGTTTGGGAAAGGACAGATAGAACATCGGAAAGATATTTTACATTGAAGGCGATTTTCGCCTCTTCTCCGTCAGTGAGAGCGTCGATTTCACCAACATTGTCTCCAACCTCCTCAGCCTGAGCAGAAACGGTTACCTTTCCTGGAGCAAGTTCACTACCCGGGGTAACGACCAGGCGAACTATGCCACTGGCATCGCGAGCAAATATGGAGGACATTTTAGTAACCCGCAGAAACTCATTAATGTCCAGTACAGCTCGCGTGGTATAGCTTTGAGGAATCACCTGGGAATAATTGGGGAAGGAACCTTGAATAAGCTGAGAAACCAGCTCAGCATTCTTGAGACGGAAGAGAATCTGGCTCCTTTTTTCGTTTACGGTGATTTCTACGGGTTCTTCCTGCTCACTAAGAAGGCGATTCAGTTCATTGAAAGTCCTGGCCGGGACTATAACCGTAGTCTTCACGCTGACTGGCGAGCCGAGGGTTGTCTTATGAATAGCTAGCCTGAAGCCATCGGCAGCCACCAGGTTGAGCTGCTCGCCGTCGAACTCAGTGTTAATTCCGGTTAATACCGGACGGGATTCTTCAGTGGCCGCAGCGAAGACGACCTGTGTAATTCCTTCCCTGAGGCTAGCTGCCTCAATGGTGGTAGTTATGCCATCGCTTATCTGGGGGATAGGGGGAAAATCTGCAGCATCGATGCCGTGAATATGAGCTTGGAAATGACCGCTCTTAAGCTCAAGAATGCGACTGTTGGCAGGAAGATTGATTTCAATTAAGTCGTTGGGCAAGGAATTAATAAAGTCGATGAGCAAGCGAGCAGGTATAGTTATCTCTCCCTCTTTTTTTACTTCAGCACCAATCCAGCACGTAGTAGCCATTTCCAGATTGGTAGCTGCCAATTTGAGACGCGATTTCTCAGCGGATAAAAGGATATTTTGGGTGATAGGTAAGGTTGACCTGGTGGCTACAGCTCTCCCTACAATGCTTAGCCCCCTATTTAGGTTTTCTTGATGACAAGATAATTTCATGGAATACCTCCCCCTCTGTGTATAATGACAGTATACTATCAACAGATGTAATAATCAATGATTCGATTTGACATAATACTAGCCTACCAAAGGCATATTACCACTGAGTTTTATGGTTGAGCTGGCTTATTTTCTTAACTGTAGGCTAGATTTTTCAACTTGATAAACCTTCCGGTGAGAGACCATCAGGCTGTAATTACCGCCCATAGCGTGCAGTTAATTCCTTTAACCTGTCTTTGATTGTTCAACTATGACTTAATGTCTTTTTTTATTACCTGCTCCAGTATACAATATAATATAAACTGTAACAAAACCTACTATTGACATTGGGGCAGAGTCTGCAAGTTAGAAGGAGATGAATATAATCTAAGCTGACCGTTTTGCCAAGCTTGGGAGTGAGGCTACAAGGATGTCCACCGGGATAATCTATGAGTAAAATCAGGAGCAAGTCTTAATTTTGAAAGAAGCGCCAGTTTCGGCAAAGGGGACTGCTTATATAGTTGAGGGAGCATAGCAGGAGTTCAAAATTGCGTGAGAATGCTGACGATTTGGTTCTTGGCGTTGACCTTGGAGGCACCAAAATACTGACGGTGGTGACCAATTCTCAGGGGAAAATGCTATCGCGCGACCACAGTATAACGCCAGCCCAAAAAGGCCATGAGGCGGTTATCCAGTCTATTTTGGAGTCTGCGCATCGTGCTGTAGAGCGGGCAGATGTTGACATCTCGGAGCTTACTGCCGTAGGAATTGGGGCTCCCGGCCTCTCAAACCCCGAGACGGGCATTCTCTTTACCTCGCCGAATCTGGCAGGGTGGCGAGACGTACCCCTAAGAGACATAATGCAAGAACGGCTGGGCAAAAAGACCTTTGTCATTAATGATGCCAATGCCGCTGCCTTGGGGGAATTTTACTTTGGCGCTGCCCGGGGTATTCGTAACTTCATCTATATTACTCTCAGCACAGGCATCGGCGGAGGCATTATCATTGATGGCAAGATTTACAGTGGAGCTATTGGTGCTGCTGGCGAGGTAGGGCATATGACCATTGATGACGAAGGCCCAATCTGTAACTGTGGGAACAGAGGTTGTTGGGAAGCGCTGGCTTCGGGGACAGCTTTGGCTAAGGAGGCAAGACATCGGATTAAAGAGGGAGTCGCAACTTCTATTCTGGAATATGCCGAGGGTGACGTGGAAAAGGTGACGGCGCAGGTCATTTATAGTGCTGCCGAGCAGGGTGATAGCTTGGCTAAGGAACTTATTGCTCGGACCGGCTACTATGTGGGTGTAGGGTTGGCTAACCTAATAAACATATTCAACCCTGAGTTGATAGTTATTGGTGGTGGTTTATCAAACATCGGTGATATGCTGCTCGAGCCAGCCTTTAAGGTAGCCGAGGAGAGAGCATATATGGAAGCTTTCCAGGCTGTGCGCTTTGCTTCTGCTGAGCTGGGGCGAAATTCAGGCGTGCTCGGTGCCGCTGCCTTTGCCCTCCAGGAACTGAGAAAGCTCCCTTGTGAGTAAAAAAAGGACATGGTCCGCTATGAGGTGATGCAATGAACATATCTATTGGCAAGCTAAAAGGACTCCAGCAATTGGCTGATTCCAAGGGCATAATGACAATGTGTGCCATTGACCACAGAGGAGCGCTTAGGCGGACACTGAACAAGAGGAATCCCGATGCGGTGAGCTACCAGGATATGGTTGATTTTAAGCTTGACCTCTGTCAAGCGGTAGCGCCTGTTGCCAGCGCCATATTGCTTGACCCGGAATATGGAGCTGGTCAGGCTATATCTGCGGGTCTCTTGCCCGGGTCTAAGGGGCTTCTTGTCAGCTTGGAGAAGACCGGCTATACCGGAGACAGTATGGCTAGAATTACTGAGCTTCTACCCGGATGGAGCGTAAAAAAAGTGAAAAAAATGGGAGCTTCAGCGGTCAAGCTTTTAATCTACCTCAGACCTGACCTGAAGGATATCGCCTCAAAGCAGCTCGATTTGGTAGCAAGGCTAGCCGACCAATGCCTTGCAGAAGATATAGCCTTTCTGGTTGAGCCGGTAAGCTATCCTATCGAGGGAGGTGGGGCATCCTCGAAGAAGTTTGCCGAAATAAAGCCTGGTCTGGTAATCGAAACTGCCCGGCGGATTACTGCCTTGCCCATTGACGTGTTGAAAGCAGAATTCCCGGCAGATATTAAATTTGAGCAGGATGAGGGAAAGCTGCTGGGTTTGTGTAGGGAGCTAAACCAGGCATCCCGGCTACCCTGGGTGCTGCTCAGTGCCGGCGTTGACTTTGAGTCGTTCAGGAAGCAGGTGAAGATAGCCTGTAAGGCGGGAGCCTCTGGTTTTTTGGCAGGGCGTGCCCTGTGGCAAGAGGGTGCCAAAATTCGTTCCCGGGATGAGAGGATGAAGTTTTTCCAGAATACGGCTGTTCCAAGGTTGAAGGAACTAGCTGAAATAGCCGATATCTACGGTAAGCCCTGGTATTCCAGGCTGGGGGCCGAAAACGGCAAATTTGCCCCGCTGGCTGAGGGCTGGTATCGGGATTATTGATAGGTAATACTCCGGCAGAGCTGGGCAAATATTATAGCCGGATACGGCTTTTGCTATAGTATGAATAACTACATTGATAGGCATCTCTCTGGTAGTTTATTTCAGGAGGAGGTGGCTCTAAAGTTACTGAATAGAGAATCTATTTCTGGCATCTGAACTGAAAATCGAAGCGATTGGGCACTCGCAACTTCCTACACAGATGGTGCCATTCATGGTTCAGCAGAAAGTAAGTTGGAGGTGTTGAGTATGGCTTATGTAGGCATTTTGTTGATAGCTATTCTAGTTTCTTTCATCGTCGTCCGAATTGGGGGCTTTGCCCTCCAGTTAACCGGGATAGAACCCGATGTAGCTAGATTTCAGGCGTTATCTGCTTTCTCGGGAACGGGCTTCACGACGAGAGAAGCTGAACGGGTGGTGGGAAACAAAACCAGGCGCAGAATTGTGACCATTCTCATTATACTGGGAAATGCCGGCATGGTCACTGTAATTGCCACTTTAGTGGCATCTTTCACCCAGGTGAGCGGTTACACGTGGTTTTTCATTCGCCTGGCCATAATAATTGGAGGCATATTCGGCCTCTATCAACTAATTATAAGAAGCAATGTTGGCCGTCGGATTCCTGACTGGCTGCAAAGGCCAGTTATGAACCGAATTCTTAGGGAAGCTCCCGCGGTTGAGGAAATCTTCCGTATGGAGAAGGACTGGGGTATTAGTCTTGTCACGATAAAAAGAGGCTCGAAGCGCGTTGGCCAGTCTGTGGCTGATATCACCGCGGAAAGGGACATGGAAATCCTTGGTATAGACAGGGCCGATACTTACCTAACTAGGCCGGATAGGGAGGAGGAAATCATGGCAGGCGACCGACTTCTGGTTTACGCAAATAGAAAATCTGTGAAGCAAATCTTGGACTAGTAACCTTGCTAGTTTTCTAGTTTATCCTGCCAAATTCTCTCTCCAGTTGATGAGAACTTAAATGAATCATTGTTGGGCGGCCGTGGGGACAGGCGCGCGGCTGCTTGGCTTGCTCTAGCTGCTTTATTAGCTCCTGCATCTCTTCATTGCTTAGCTGCTGTCCTGCTCTGATAGCACTGTGGCAAGCCAAAGATTGGGCTATCTTTTCCTCCCAGGGATTGAGATTTTCTTTGCTGGCAAGATTATCAAGCAGCATGCTTATTATCTCAATAATATTCGCCCTGGCCATTAGTGCCGGTACGGCACGTATCACATAGCTTCTATTTCCGAAATGCTCAATGGTGAAGCCAAATTCGGTCAGAAACTCTTTACTAGCTCTCAGGGTCTCTTCCTCTCTGGGACTAAGCTCTACGGTTATCGGCTGGAGTAATCCCTGGACTTCAACTTCCTTTTGTGCCCACTGGGCTAAAATTCGGTCATAAAGTATGCGCTCATGAGCAGCGTGCTGGTCGATGAGATAGAGTCCGTTGGGTCCCTCGGCGATAATATAGGTGTTGGCTAGCTGCCCCAGCACTCTCAAAACTGGTAATTCCATTGTCGGCAGCTGGGCTACAACAAAAGCCGGCTCGTTATCCATTATCATGCGTGGGCTCTGCCATTGCCCTGAACTGACTGAGAAGGGCACAGCCTTCGAGCTGGCTATAGGCGTCCTGGCTAATGCCTCCTCTATGGCTTTCTGTACACTGCTAAAGGCCGCTTGCTCATGGCAAAACTTTATTTGGGCTTTGGCAGGATGGATATTGACGTCAAGCTCTTGAGCCGGCAGGGAGATATTGACTACCGCCACGGGATGCTGGCCAACCATAAGTAAGCCATGATAGGCTTCCTCAGTTGCCCGAGCTAGCAAGGGACTGTGCACCCACCTACGATTAACGAAGAAGCTGAGATAGTTGCGATTAGAACGGGCCAGGGAAGGTGGGCTTGTTAGGCCGTTGACTTTAGCCATGCCGTCCTTTTGTTCCACCTTTAGCATCCTTTGCGCTAGATCTGAACTATATATCTCGCTTATCACCTCGCGCAGGTCGCCATTGCCTGTAGTGCGCAGGCTGGGGCGTTTATCAAGAACCAGGCTGAACTTAAGCTCGGGGAAAGACAGGGCGTACTGACTTACCAAATGGGCGATGTGGCTATTTTCGGTATTTACCGATTTGAGAAACTTAAGCCGCGCCGGGAAATAGCGAAACAATCGGCGCACGGTTACGGTGGTGCCTTGGGGCCTGGCTCGGCTTTCCTTACCAACTACCTCGCCCTTTCTCAAATGCAGGTAGCTGCCTATGGTTTCCGAGGATGTTTGAGTGAGGATTTCTACTTCGGCGACAGCGGCGATGCTGGGCAGAGCTTCGCCCCGAAAGCCGAGGCTGGAGATTTTCTCTAAGTCGTCTAAATTGCCGATCTTGCTTGTGGCATACCTGTGAAAGGCAAGCTCTAGTTCCGATGCCGGGATACCTGTCCCATTGTCGCTCACTTTAATCAACTCTACTCCACCACCCTGAGCCTCCACGGCAAGCTGAGTGGCTCCGGCATCGAGGGAATTCTCAATAAGCTCCTTGACCACCGAGGCTGGCCTCTCAACCACCTCCCCGGCAGCAATCTTGGAGACTACTTCCGATGCTAAAACTCTAATCGGCATCTGTCAGGCCCTACCTTCGATCAAATTCTCAACTTTACTCTTCGCCTCCTCCAGAAGCTGCCTTGCTTTTTGCCTAGCTTCCCATGACTGGGTGACAAGGTCAGCAATTTGTTGTTGGAATTCTTTAGAGGGCAGATAGATCACAAATCGGGATATATCATTAGGGTAAATGTGTCGCTGACCTGAGCCGCTAGCAAACTTTTCAGCCTGGAGAATACCAAGTGGAGAATTGAGATAGACACTCAAATAGTAAGGATTACAAGCTTCGGATGGGCGGACTAGCAAAACATCGACTCCAGCCACAGCTTTGTAATCTACTGGCCAAATGTTAGTTCTGCCAATGTAGGCCCCTGTAGCATAAACCATAACGTGTTTCGGTTTGATTTGCGCTCTATTATTTTGTTGCCAAAAGGCTTGTGTGGTGCGATCGGTGGACTCGATGTTCAGGCAGTATCTCCCTAGGTGTTGGCTGTTTACAACTATAACATCTCCATTCGAGTCATATTGAGGTGTAACGCCTTTTTGCACCGGCTCCTTATGTATATCTTGCAGTTTTGCATATTTGCCTGTTTTGATTACATGCTCAATCAGGCGCTCATACTCGGGCTGGAAGTGTTCGGCATCAAGGCGACCCGCTTCCTTGGTCTTCTTAAATGGTACAGTCCAGTAAAGCTGGTGACTCAAGTCTAGGTCTTTGAAGCCAAGCTCATCCAGCAGGAGTTGCTCAGCTTGGAGATAGAGGGAATCTGACTTCTGATCTAGAACTAACCTACTACGAACTAGTTCCTCTATCGAGTGTTCTTGTTCACTCCCGAACTTAGGAATCGGAATGGTCTTCAAGTAGTCGGGCGCAATCTCTGGCTGAGATGAACCATATACCCCACGCTTGATAAGCATTTGACCAATTTGCGTGTTGAGGTACACTGAGAGAAGCAGTCCCGATACTTCCTTGGGGCGGATCACTAGACAATGAGCAGATGCGTATACTGTTGATGGAACACCAAGGTAACACGCCGTATCTCCATAATTTGCTCCTGTGCGAGTCAATACTACATCCCCATGCTCAAGCCTGTTCTGCGGAATTTCGGCGGCAGTTTCTGGCGAGATATAAGCTATGGTTGAGAAATCCAAATAGCCTCGTTTTATGTTTTGAGCTAGGAGGAAGATTATTCTGCTATCATCGTCGGCATAAATGCGCTTAATCTCTTTTGGGTGAAGTATCTTTTTCTGATACTCCCGTAAAGGTCGGTAATTCTTGACTAGATCATAGGCTTGCAGATACTTCGGCTGGTAATATTCAGCATCCAGCCTCATTGCCCCTTCAAGCTGTGACATCTTGACGATAGACCAAACCGCCATACTTGCCTCAGATGCCCAAAATCGGACGAATTAGTTCAGCCACCTTTTGGAACATACCTACCACACCACCAATAGTTGCCAACTTGCTAAGACTCTCCCATACAGCCTTGATTATCTCTCTTTTTGGCTCAGGCTTCGCAAGCTGCGTCTTTATTGTGTCAATATCCGCTTGATAAACAAGCTTCTCTTGGTCGGAGATTTGTCCGTTCGATCGGACTTGTTCTCCCAGCTCGTCCAGTGCCTCATATAAGTCAGAGAATTTTGTCTGTACTATGTTGTGTTGTCCAACAACAGTTATTCCGTGAATGTTCGTAATGTTGATCCCTTGGTATCGGTCGGAACTTTCGAAGCTCGACTGGCCTTCAAAGTGCTCAACGCCTGTATCTGTTATGCGATATCGAACTTTTTCAACCGTCTTTGGCCCCCACTTTAAAGTTATTTGTCGTGTTTCTTTTTCTTCGGTAACCCAGCCGCGATCTATAAGGAAGGTGAGAGCCTGCATAATGTCATTCTCTTTGTAACCCTTTGGCTTGAGCCCTTTCTTAATTTCGCCGACGGTCGCAGTTTGGCTTTTCCGGCTCCTAGCCTTGGTGAATTTGTGATACAAGTACTTCAAGAGGTCATTTCTTGCGCGGTCTCTCTCAGTTGTCATTGTCACCTCCTCCAGAAGTTGAGCCCCTGCTCCCGGGCAAACTTGATAAATGCCTCGGCGATGTCATCCAGATCGTGGTCAACCTGGCGCTTTTCATTTTCATCCAGAAGGTAAGATCCGTCAAGAGCCTTCTTAAAAACATAGCTGCCGCTGTTATCCTTGCCTGGCTTTTCTGAAGCAGCCATAAAGATTGGGTAATCATCCGTAATTTCGCCTTCATTCCGCCACTTTTGCAGGAAGATGACGCTGGTCTTAGTGCCGGTGAAGGGCTTGAAGGTATTGACATGCAACCCTACTATGGCGAGAAGCCTAGCCTTGTCGCCTATGAATTTACGGATATACTCAGCGTTGGTGTTATTAAGATTGCCCTGGGGTGAGACGATAGCCATCCTACCGCCTGGCCTGAGGAAGCGCAGACAACGCTCGATAAAGAGGACATCACGGGTCAATCTGTTTACCCTCTTGTGTTTAGTGCTGTCTCCCTTGTAGGCTAGGTCAAAGATGCCCAGAATTTCAGGCTGAGTGATATTGCCTGCAAATGGGGGATTGGTCATCACTACATCGAACTTACCGTCATATATAGCTCCTACCAGGCCATCGGTACGGTTCTTCCACTCCCTCGGGTCAAGCGAGTTTACCCGGTAGACATTGGTTTTGCCATCACCGGCGATTAGCATCATGGCTTTGGCAACTCGAGCGAGCCTGGGGTCAAAATCTATAGCAAAGAGATTAGAGTTGGCATAGCGGAATCTTCTCTCCTTCCAGTCTTTGCCATATTTCGTCTTAAGGTAGTGTTCGGTAACCCAGTTGAGGGAGTGAATCATGAAGCCGCAGGGGCCACAAGCGGGGTCGAGGGCTACTTCATCAGGCTTGGGGTTAAGCATCTTGATACACATCTTGACCACCTGGCGAGGGGTGAAGAATTGCCCTTTGTCTGGCTTCTGTTCTGGGTTAATCATATACTCGAATGCAGCATCCATAACGTCAAGGTCGGTATCAAAGAACTTCTTGGTCTGAAAGGCTGAGGCGACAGCCACCAGTGCTTCGGGCGTGAGCTCTATCCTGTCGCCTTCTCCAAAGATGCCAGGCCAAGAAGATTTTGCCTTCTTAAATAGGCCATCCAGTCTCCGGTACTGCTCTTGGGGTGTAGCTGTGGTGGTGCGAAACTCCATGATGTCGTTATCTCCCTTGTCAAACTCATCCCATAGCTTGGCGAAAATGAGCGGGAAAATAGCATCGAAGGCGCTCACACCAGCGTTAGCTAAAACGGTATTCTCCAACTCAAGCACCATTTCCTTCAAGTCATGAATGGGTTCTAACTCGAACTTTCTGATGGGAGTCTTCACATCGTCCAAGTCTTCATTTACTGCAGGCAGTCGTTTGAGTGTTTCAAAAAGGTTAGGCTCGGTTCGCAGTTGGTAGACCTCTTCGTTTCCATTGAGCCAGCCACCGTAGTAAACGCCTGTAGCATTCATATAGGAGTGCAACTGTTCCAGCCCATCCTTACGAAGAGGCTTCTTAACCTCAATGATAATATAGGGAGTTTCTTTATTGTCCTCCGCATAAACCACTATGTCAGCTTTCTTGCTGGCATACGTGGAGCCCATCTTTATGGGCACTTCTACATCGAGCCGCTTCAAGGGATAGTGAAGGTCATTGATGAGTCTGTTGATGGTAAGCTGGCGGATGACTTCCTCTGGCTTTGCAACTTTCTTTCTATCCGAGACTGGACATTTGATAAAGAACTTGCCATCCTCCTCAGAGATATTGAGTTTGATTAGGTCTGCAGACGAGAAAATCTTAAGCCCGTGCTTTACTTCTGGGTCTTTGAAGACCATATCCAGAATTCTACTTGTAGCTTTAGACATATCTGTCATACTAGCCCTCCCTAAGCCTCAAATCGTTGCTATCTTAGTCTCTATTTTACACGGTTTCGTGTATTTTGTCAATAGTTTATGAGGAAAAATCGAAATCCTTCTCGATTTTTTCCAGGGGTGCCAGGCTGGCCAGGAGCTTCTTAACTCCCGCCTCTTGGAAGGCTACGGTTAACTCCTGGTCATCTCTGGTGGGAAGACAATTCATCACTATGCCGGGGCCGAATTTGCTGTGGCGGACATGGTCACCGACTTTTAGCGCTAGAGTGTCAATAGGTCGAGGTGAAGGCTGGGAGGCTCGATTAAAATCGGGGCTAGCTACAGGAGTCGGGCTCTCCTCCCATAGCCCCCGTGGGCTTATCAGGTGGGGTGAGATGTCCTGGAGAAAACGGGACGGCGGGTTTGCCGTGCTGCCGCCGAATAAACTTCGACGGTAACTGCGTAAAAGGTAGAGTCGCTCCTTGGCTCTGGTTATTCCCACGTAGCAAAGGCGGCGCTCTTCTTCCATCTCCCCCGGGTCGTCGAAAGATTTCCTGTGTGGGAGAATCCCTTCTTCCAGGCCGACAATAAAAACCGCAGGAAATTCCAGTCCTTTAGCTTGGTGCAAGGTAATCAGGGTCACCGCATCAGCTTTTTCATCCAGTTCATCTATGTCCGATACCAGGCTTACTTTTTCCAAAAATGCGGCTAGAGCCTCTTCGGGATCGAGCTCATCATATTCACTGGCGACACTTTTCAGCTCCATTATGTTCTCCCATCTATCTTCACCATCCTCCTTGCTCAAAAGATATTCTCTATATCTGGTGTGCTCCAATATCTTATCCAGTAGACCGGAAAGGCTTAGCTCACGGCTTTGGGCAATGAGCTCAGTCATAACGGCATCAAATCCAGCCAGGGCTTGAGCAATGCGCTGAGGAAGAGATTGCTTCGCTTCGCTCGCAATGACGTTGTGACTCACCTGTTTCGAAGCTTCGAAAAGGGAGGAATCATGAGCTTTTGCCCAGGATTGAAGCTGGCTGAGGGTACGCTGTCCGATGCCTCTGACAGGAACGTTTATTATCCGGACAAGGCTAACATTGTCCTGGGGGTTGTGAATGAGCCTGAGGTAGGCAATGATATCCTTAACTTCTCTCCGTTGGTAGAAGCGCGTGCCACCGACAAGCCTATAAGACACACCATACCTAAGGAAAGTTTCCTCCAAGGCCCGTGATTGGGCATTGACCCGATACATGACGGCGCAATCTTTGAGGGATATTTGTTCCTGGCCAGTCAGCTTCTCGATCTCGTTGACCACAGATTGAGCTTCTTCCTCGGCATTATAACTTTCAATAACAGTTACCGAAGCTCCGTCTTCGTTTTCCGTCCATAGTTTTTTGGGCTTGCGCTGTAAATTTGCTGAGATGATGCCTGAGGCTACCTCTAAAATAGTTTTGGTGGAGCGGTAGTTTTGCTCCAAAAGCACCACCTTGGCTTCGGGGTAATCCTTCTCGAAGCTCAGGATATTACGCAAATCAGCAAATCTCCAGGAATAAATAGATTGGTCGGGGTCGCCGACCACGCACAGATTCCGGTATTTTCCTGCCAGATGCTTCATCAACATATACTGGACGATGTTAGTGTCCTGAAATTCGTCAACCAGAATATGAACATACTTCGACTGGTATCGGCTAAGGATTTGAGAATGGGCCTGGAATAACTGTACCGTCTTCATCAAAAGGTCGTCGAAGTCCACTGCCCGACCCTGGTTGAGCAATTGCTGATAGCGTTGATAAATCCTGTGAACTATCTCCTCAAAATAGCTGCTAACCCGCTGAGCGTAGTCATTAGGGCCGATAAGACGGCTCTTAGCAGCGCTGATGGCTGAGTGAAGAGCCCGAGGAGCATATTGCTTGGGGTCGAGGTTCAGTTCTTCCATAGCTTGTTTTGTCAGGCTTAGCTGGTCTTCTTCATCGTAGATAACAAAGCTTGAGTCAAGCCCGATGGCTTTACCCTCACGGCGGAGAATTCGGGCACAGATAGCATGAAAGGTGCCTAAAGTCAAGGCTTCTACTGCCTGTCCCAGGAGTTGTTCTAGTCTCTCTCTCATTTCTCGGGCGGCCTTGTTGGTGAAGGTGACTGCCATAATGTTGTGAGGGCTAACGCCGCAGGATTTAATCAGATAGGCGATGCGATGGGTAATCACTCTGGTCTTGCCGCTGCCGGGTCCAGCCATGATAAGTACAGGCCCTTCGATGGCCTCCGCAGCTTCTCTCTGGGCGGGATTAAGCGTAGCTAAGATATCCATGAGGACTCAAGAACTATTATAGCATTGAAGGGAGGAAGCCCCAAAGAACTGGCTGGGCCTCTCGAGAGTACACAGGCTCTAATATTGAAAAAGAACCTGCTAAAATCCGTAGCCCAGTGTTACCTATGTGGTCAGCCAGCACAATCTATTGACAATATAGTTAGCCGATGCTATAGTAAGCGAGAAGCTAACATGCTAATGAGGTGCAAGGATGAACTACGGCCGTGAGTTATTGAAGGGAAACACTGATTCCCTACTGCTTTGCTTAATTAGTCGTCAGCCTACCTATGGCTACCAAATAGTAAAGGAACTGGAGAAAAGGAGTAATGGGTATTTTCAGTTTAAAGAAGGTACTCTTTATCCCGCTCTCCACCGCTTAGAGCGGGATAATCTTATCACAGCTAAATGGCAGATACTACCTAATGGACAGCAAAGACGTTATTACTACATAACTGAAAGGGGACAGCAGGTCCTAGCTAACAGGTTAGCTACATGGCAGGATTTTTCTACGGCTGTTAAGGCAGTTACGCAAGCGGAAACAATCTAGAGCCAAAATGGGAAGTAACATAAGTCATTATTTAAACAAGTTTAAAGCTTGCCTCAAGATTGATCAGACTATAAGGGACGGCGTGGCTGAGGAGCTTTACGCACATCTCGAAGATAAAAGTCGGGAGCTAGAAGAAAATGGGCTAAGCAAAGAAGAAGCAAGCGAAATCGCAGTACAATCTCTGGGCTCCCCTGAATTAATTGCCCAGCAAATCTATGAAACACATGCTCAAGGTAGCTGGAAAGAAGCACTCTTCAGTGCCTTGCCCCACTTCCTGGTTGCTTTACTCTTCACTTCATATTACTGGCAAAACGTTGTCTACGTGTCAATTATATTAGCGCTAACCGTTGGCATAGCAATTTATGGTTGGCATCGAGGTAAGCCAATATGGCTTTTCCCCTGGTTAGGATACTATCTTATGCCAGTAGTAGTTACCGGTATATTGCTGCTTTCCCTTCCTCAAGGTTGGGGCTGGATAGCAGCGCTTATCTATATCCCCTTGGCTCTTTTTGTTTTTATCCATATAGTGAGACAAACTGCAAGGCGGGATTGGCTATATGCGTCACTGATGCTAGCCCCTATGCTTGTGACATTCAGTTGGTTTTCATCCCTGGGCACAGGAAGTGAGCTTTTGGCAAATGACTGGATGGCAAGCTTGCAAACAAATGCACTTTGGATAGTTATTAGTTTTATTGCTTTGGCAGCAGCCACTATCGCCTTCATCCGCCTCAAGCCGCGCAGGCATAAAATTATGAGTCTGTTAATTCCACCGCTTGTGATCTTATTCTCGGTAACCATGGCAAGCCGAGGGAACATTGATTACTGGGGTTGGCTGATATTGCTCTTTGCTTTATCTGCCTTTGCCATCCCAGTATGGATGCAAGCCAGAGCATACCAATAATCCTGCCTGAAAAACTTCGTTCTTCAGCGTCCCCAAAATTTACCCGATGGCATTTTAGGAATTCCACGAAATCCACCCACAAAATTAAAGATTCTACGAGAGTAGGGGAGCGAAGCGGATTTTCCGTGGGGTACTAGTGAGTCAAGATTATCAACTCTGTTTCTGATTCCACAAGCTGGGTTGGGGCTGCTGAGCATCCAACGCCTTGGGTGCTCGGTTGTAAGGCAGTCCCAGGTGTTCGTAAGCAAGCCTAGCAGCTACTCTGCCACGAGGTGTCCGTTCCAAAAAACCTAACTGAAGAAGGTACGGCTCGTAAACATCCATAATAGTATCAGCATCCTCGTTAATAGAAGCAGCAATGGTATCTAGCCCTACAGGGCCACCATCGAATTTGTCAATTATTGTATGCAACACTCTATGGTCTATATCATCCAAACCCACAGAATCTATCTCCAGTTTTGAAAGCCCTTCCAGAGCTATTTTCTGGGTGACCACTCCATCTGCCATAACTTGAGCATAATCTCTTATTCTCTTCAAGAGACGATTGGCCACTCGAGGGGTGCCTCTAGCACGCTGGGCAATCGGGACAAGCCCTTCTTTCTCTGCTTTCACCTTAAGGATAGTTGCTGACCTCTCCAAAATCGTCCGTATTGCTTCCTCGTCGTAGAAATCAAGATGATATGTCACCCCAAATCTATCGCGAAGGGGAGGACTCAATAGAGCAAAGCGCGTAGTAGCCCCAATTAAGGTAAAGCGTGGCAAATTCAGCCGTAAATTTCTAGCAGCTGGACCTTTCCCTAAAAAAATGTCAAAAACAAAATCCTCCATTGCCGGATAGAGTTTTTCTTCTATCGTATGGCTAAGCCTGTGTATCTCGTCGATAAAAAGGATATCCCCCTCATGTAGATTAGTAAGAATAGCCGCTAGGTCTCCAGTGCGTTCTATCGCCGGCCCAGAACTAACTTTAATATTGACTCCCATCTCAGCAGCAATGATGTAGGCAAGGGTAGTCTTCCCCAAACCGGGAGAACCATAAAGAATGATATGGTCTAGCGGCTCACCTCTTTTTTGAGCAGCGACGATAGCTATTTTTAGATTATCTTTAATTTTTTCTTGACCTATGAATTCGCTAAGGCGTCTGGGGCGAAGGTCAAAGTCAATAAAGCTATCTTCGGTTGCCGTTTTACCTGAAATAATCCGCACTGCTAACCTTTACCCCGATTTACTCGGGGAATTTTTACTAGCTCTCTAATTCTAAAGTCGCAATCTCCTCTTCATCAAGACCTCCCCCCTTCAATCTTTCCCCATCATCAGGACTCACAGAGAGGACCCGAGATGGGATGAGCTTACCCAGAATAACATTTTCCTTGAGACCGCGAAGCCTATCCAACTTGCCTTTGACCGCGGCATCAACAAGAACACGGCCGGTTTCTTGGAAAGAAGCAGCTGCTAGCCAACTGTCCTTGCTTAAGCTAGCTCTGGTTATCCCGAGAATCGCAGCTTGAGCCGTTGCTGGCTCACCTCCCTCAGCCAGCACCTTGGCATTTATATCTTCATAGTCAAATCGATCAACTAACTCGCCGGGCAGGAGCTTTGTATCTCCTGAGGAAATAATTCTCACGTTGTTTAACATCCGCCGAGTAATGACAGCAATATGTTTATCATGTATAGTCACCCCTTGGGAGCGATATACTTTTTGTATTTCATCAATCAGATATTGCTGGACCGCATCTTTTCCCATAATACGTAAGATATCATGAGGGTCGATGGAACCTCTAGTAAGTCGATCGCCTGCTTTGATCTTATCCCCTGATCGGACAAGCAAATATGCACCATGGGGGATACTATATTCTCTCTCCTCCATTTCTTCATACCTAACATAGACATGATCACCCTCAATGGCAACTTGCCCAGCCACTCTAGCTAATATAGATTGAGATTGTCCTGCTTCATCATGGCTAACAGCTGGTAATTTCTTTTTGGTCTTCTTTGGGGTCTTCTCTGGAATAGAAAGTAGGATGCTGCCAGCATCCACCGATTGCCCATCAGTTACAGCTAGCTCTACTCCAGGCGGAATCGGGTATTCATCCAGATAGGATTCAGAGCTGATGACCTTGACTATGCTTGCCCCATCGGTATGAGTTACTTCAACAGTACCATCAATCTCAGAAATGATTGCACTGCCGGCTGGTGATCTAGCCTCGAAGAGCTCTTCTACGCGGGGCAGCCCAGTGGTAATATCGAGACCTACTGTGCCCCCTGTATGGAAAGTGCGCAGCGTGAGCTGAGTTCCAGGCTCGCCGATGCTCTGGGCAGCAATAACCCCTACAGCCGTGCCCAGCTTTACTAATCGCTTCTCCCCCAAGTCCCTTCCATAGCAATTCTGACAAATGCCAAATCGAGAGCGGCAGCTAAGAGGCGACCTCACGTGTACCCGGGTGATGCCGGCCTCAATGATTTGTTGCACTTTATCTTCGTCAATTTCTTCATCACGATCAACAATGACTGCATTTGTGCCTGGATCAACAATCTTGCTTGCCGCTAAGTAGCCAGTAATCCGGTTTTCAAACGGAGGTAGAGACCCCTCTGCAGTTTCCTTGGATATCCAAACTCCTTCAGTGGTACCACAATCTGTTTCAGTTACAATGACATCTTGGGCTACATCGACAAGGCGCCTGGTAAGATAACCACTATCTGATGTCCTCAAGGCGGTATCGGCTAATCCTTTGCGAGCACCATGGGTAGAAATGAAATACTCCATGGGTGTCAAGCCATCACGGAGACTCGATCTAATGGGAAAATCTATTATCCTTCCTGAGGGGTCGGTCATCAACCCGCGCATCCCTGCCATCTGCCTAATTTGAGAAATATTCCCCTTGGCACCCGATGTGGCCATCATGTAGACGCTACCATGAGGGTCTAACGACCGGGATATATCCTCAGTAATCTTATCTGTAGCCTCCATCCATACTTGAACTGTACTTTCATACTTTTCATCCTCGGTAATCAAGCCATGGTTGAGTTGATCCTCAATAAGACTAATCTTCTCATCGGCTTCTTTAAGAAGCTTGACCCTATCTGGAGACTCTTCAATATCATCCATAGCGATAGAAACCCCCGACTTTGTAGCATAGTCAAACCCTAATTGCTTAAGCCTATCCAGAACCCCAGCAGCACCTTCATTGCCTAACAGGTGGATACAATCAGAAACTAGTTTTCTTAAAGAAGCCCTGTCTACTATTTCGTTGTAAAAGCGAAGTTGCGGCGGCAAGGCATCATTAAATAAAATTCTACCCACTGTAGTATTTATCCTTCCCCCCTCTGAACGAAGCGAAGGGTCTCGCACAATAATTTCGGCACCAAGTTCGATAACGCCAAGTTCGTAAGCTAATTTAGCCTCGCCAAAACTACTGAAAAATTTCCCTTCCCCTCTGGCTCCAGGCTTCGATATGGTAAGGTAATAGCAGCCCAGAACCATATCTAGGGTGGGTGTTGTCACAGGCTCACCACAACTTGGCAGCAACATATTATAAGGACTAAGCATGTGTTCCCTGGCTTCTTTCACCGCGGCCCTGGACAATGGCACATGAACCGCCATCTGGTCGCCATCGAAATCGGCGTTAAAGGCGGTACAAACTAAGGGGTGGAGCTGAAAAGCATCGCCGTCGATTAACACGGGCTCAAAGGCTTGAATACTGAGCCGGTGTAACGTTGGGGCGCGATTAAGCAAT
>Ga0307429_1000449_pt1 | contig 25334 bp, 24 predicted proteins | sample SalMarWE160230MG_FD_202151 | JGI IMG/M metagenome (GOLD analysis project Ga0307429, IMG submission 202151) | Salt marsh sediment microbial communities from the Plum Island Ecosystem LTER, Massachusetts, United States - WE1603-230 | ecosystem: Environmental > Aquatic > Marine > Intertidal zone >... | reverse complement strand
GAAAGGATTAACGCTTATTTGAACAATTTCCAATTCCTTGGCCTGCTCCAGGAATCGCGATACTTTCATTTTAGATAAGTTAAACTTATTTGCTATTTCCTGTTGAGTCATGCCTTTATCATAATAGAGAAAAGCTATTTGAGCCATTTTAAATTTTTTAAATTCCTCATTTTTTAAATTTTGTTTTTTAGTTGAATGCATTTTTGTCCCATTTGATATTTCAAGCTTTCGATATAAATAACATTGTACATTATATCACATTTGATAATTTTGTCAACCCCTCGCGTTAAGTCCTGAAAAATTGAAAGTAAACTTAGATTTTAAGGGACTTTCAGGAGAAATAAAAGAGATATTAATCATTCTATCTTGAACGCATTCTTAAATACTCGTAATTATTTTACACTATGAGGAGTTTGTTTTGGTCTGAAAATTCCTGAGGAGGTAAATCCTATGACAGGATGGAATTAAAAAAGAATTATTTTTTTCTTTTTCTCTGGCGTATAAACAGAGCTTCTACTAAAATACCCAAAAATAGAGTTTTTCAAAGCTCGCAGTTAGAGGTTATCAAAAAAGAGCTAAAGAAAAATGATCATGAGCTAGAAATTGTTACCGAGATCTTTAACGAAAATGTTGCATTAACTATAACATGCAATATAACCGGCAAAATAAGTGTTCATGAAAAGTATCATTGTTAAATGATACCTGTTTTGTGCTGCTCTTTGAAATTTTTAATTTGAAAAAAGTCCAAGTTTTTGGCATAATAGTAATGTGGACTTTTTAACCTTTTATGAGGAGATACTATTATGCCAGAGCTACATATCAAGGACATTATCATTGAGTTCGATGGCGATGATCTAACAAAGTATGGGCTATTTCCACTATTTGCTTGGTTTCTTATGGATTATCTCCTGCTTCCTAAGTATTTCAAAAACCTTACCGTAAAGAAGAAACACAATCGCAAAAGGCCAATAAAGAGGAGAAAGCCAAAATTTGATATCTCAGGGATGTGCATGGGAATCATAACTGCTATTCTTCTCGGCGTTGAAAGATTTAGAAAGATAAATGATGTTCTGAGCACAGAAACAAAGATCGCTGAACTTGTGGGACTACCTGAGTTCTTCGATCAATCTACGGTCCATCGCTTTCTCAATGAGTTCAATAAGTGGCACCTAAAACAGCTAGAGGATGCGAGTGATAAATTGATCCATGACTTTGGTGAATCTCCCAGACAAGATGTTCTTGTATTAGATATAGATAGCACTACTCATTCCCTAGAGAGCAGAAAAAGAGAAAAAGCAGTCGTTGGGCGTAACAAAAAGAATAGAGGAAAACCCTGTTATCAGTGGAGTGCTGCCTTCGTAAGAGGAGAGGTTGTATTCCAAAAACTCAATAAGGGAAATAGTCATTGTATATCCTGTTTCAAAGAGATTGTTGAATCAGTTGCTACCAAGCTAGAAAAGCCCATTTCTATTATCCGGGTAGATGGCGGCTATTTCTCAGCTGATGCATTGGACTGGACAATAAGTAAAGGCTACCAGATTGTTACTGCCGAAAGATATAACTGGGTTATGTCCCGAAAGCCAAAGATAGATCCTGATAAATGGATAGAATATGATCCAGATACCAAACTATACGATCTTGGCAGAATCAAGATCATCTCAACTACAGAGGCCATATTCAGGGCCATTTTGGTGGATACAAGACAACACCCTTTTGGAAAAAAACAACTCAAAAAGAAACACATTCGCTATGCCATAATTGAGAATCTGGCAATTGAACTTAGTGCCTCTGCCCTCTATGAATTCTATCATGGAAGAGAAACCATAGAGAACTTCTTTAAAGAGTCAAAGAACCCGTTTAACTCTGGCAAGATGCCCTCTCAAAAGTTTAGAGCTAATGAGGCATATCTTCAGTTTGTAGCCATTGCCTACAACTCATACTCCTGGTTTAAAAAAAACTTTTTCCATCAGCCTGGAAAACTCACACTATGGAGACCACAAGAGCTAAACTAATTAACCATGGTGGAAGTATAGAATTCACGGACCATATCTGTAGAATCAGGATAAACCAGACTTATCCATATAAACAAGAGGTATCTCAAATATTAGAAAGAATGCGTAAGGAATCCAAATTCACTCGGTATCGCTCTTGGTGTTATAAACATGGTATCCATTAAAAATTTATGTATTTTTGAAGTTTTTGTGGACTTTTAGGATAATATACATCCAGTTTATACAAGGTATTTTATCTTCTGAAGATATCTTATTTTTCCTTGTAAGGTAGATATAAAAAGCATTTTATAAAAGTGCGTTTAATGCAACATCTCCGTTGACTCTCAACTTCATAGCGTGCTCTTTTCTCCTTCTCATGCTTATCACCTCCTAGTGTATAATAGATTTGGGTACCCTACTAAATCTTTATTAAACAAAGTAGGGCGACAGACATTATCCAATCTGCCTATTGACCCGTTTTATTATTGCAGAATATTTGATATTATGGATAAAAGAACTATCCCTTGCCGAAGAGGCAAAATACTAACTTAGGAGTTTACCATGAAGACAAAGAACTCTCCCACTTTAGCGGTGGGCATAGATGTCCACAAGAAAAGACATTATGCCCGGGTAAAGATCCGGGAGACTCGAGAGATCATCTCCCCTATTTTAAAGATCTATAACTCTAAAAGGGGCTTAGACTTCCTTTTAGAGAAGATTAATCATCTCATGGAAAAATATCAGGCTAAGAAGGTCATTTTTGCCTTAGAACCCACCGGTATTTACTGGAAGCCTTTAGGCTATGCCCTGCATGATAGAGGTTGCCTTGTCCACCTGGTTAACCCTGTTCAGGTTCATTACAAAAGAAAAGAAGAGGATCCCGCTGCTAACAAAAATGATAAAATAGATCCCGGCCTTATCTGCGATCTTGTTTGTGATGGTAAGTCCAATCCAGCCAGATTTATGCTAGGAATTTTTCGCCTGCTCCAAAAGACAGTTCGTAGTCGTAGGGATCTTGTCTTAGAGCTTTCCTCCAAGAAGATAAAACTAAAGACCGTTATCTACGAGCTCTGTCCAGAGTTAGTAGATGCCTTCACTGATATAACAGGTAGAGTTTCTATGGCTATCTTGAGATTTGGTGGTATACTAATAAGTGTGTAAATTCTTGAAAGCTTGACCCATAAAGAAAAATGGCTTATTCTTCCATGAGGCAAAAAGAAAACTAAAAAAGGAGGAATAAGCCACATGGAAACTATAGCACAGAAGGAGCTAAGAAGTCAAGAGGAGTTGGTAAAAACGATCCAGAGAGATGCAGAGGAATACACGGGGAACGTGTCGATCCCCAAGAGTTCCGGGAAGAGATCGGTAGAAGGATTAGACAAGGCATTAGAATCACTCTAGAGAAGACGATTAACCGTGAGTTCAGTCAGTTCATTGGAGCACTGGAATATGAGAGAAGCCCAGGAAGAAAAGATGTTCGCAATGGGCATCGCTCTCGGGATTTTGGCACGGTCTATGGGGTAATTGAAGATATTCAAATTCCCCGAGTAAGGAAAAGTTCTTTCACAACTTGGATTCTGCCTCCCTTTAAGAGACGATCAGGGAGAATTGGTCGCCTTATCTCCCAGATATTTTTAAGGGGCCTCAGTACCCGGGATATAAAGAAGATCAGCAAACACATCTATGGAGAAAACTATAGTCCTTCTCTTGTATCTCGATTCAATAAGGAGTTGGGAGAAGCCCTTTCCCTTTGGCTTAACCGCCCCATTGAGAGAAAGATCAAGTACCTTTACTTAGATGGGGTTAATCTCTCCTTAAAAAGAGATAGAGCCTCGAGAGAAGCCCTCTTATGTTGTGTGGGTATTACCGAGACTGGGAATAAAGAGTTTCTGGATTTCCTCTTAGGAGGAAGAGAATCTTGAGGTTCCTTGGGAGAATCTTCTTTTGAGGCTGAAGAAACGAGGCCTCACTGATAAGCAGCTCTCACTCATCACCGTAGATGGTAACCCAGGACTTTTAGCTGCTTTAAAAACCTGTTTTCCTGAGGTGAAGGTTCAACGCTGCACAGTTCACAAACTCAGGAACATCTCTAATCACTGTCCTCGAGCTATCCAGGCAAGGATCATGGCTGATGTGAAGAAAGTTATCTATGCCACCAGCAAAAAGGAAGCCTTAGAGGAATTCGCATCCTGGAAAAGATGCTATCACAATCTTGCTCCTAAAGCTGTTCGCTGTCTTGAGAAAGATCTAGCTGAGACTCTCAGGTTCTTTGATTTTCCCTATAGAATGTGGGTCTCTCTTCGCACTACCAATATTATTGAGAGGGTTTTCAGAGAGTTTCGTCGAAGAACCAAGGTCATGGATACATTTCCTACAGAGGAATCTTGTATCCGAATTATGTTCTCTTTAGTTCAAATGATTAATGATGATTGGAAGACTAAGCCAATGAAGAATTTCAGATAATTTACACACTAAACTTTACACGACCTGAGATTTTCTCCCAGTATAGATTTTCTTGAATCTACACCCTTGGAGGAACTTTCCTCTATCTTCAGGATCTATGGCAGTCACAAGACAAAGATCAGCCCTGAGAAGCTTCTCTCTCAGGTTCAGCTCTCTTTAGGTATCAGAAATGATAATCAAGCTCACATTAAGCAAATTCAAATGATCTTAGAGCAAATTGATCTTTTAAAAAGACAGATCTCTATCTTAGAAAAAGACATAAATGGTTATCTCAAAGAGTTAGGCCAGACCCTTACCAGCATTAAGGGTATTGGACCTATTTTAGCCGCTGAGGTAATAGCTGAAGTAGGCGATATTAATACATTTTCTAGCGGACGCCAACTGGTTAAGTTAGCTGGCTTGGATACAGTAGAATCCAGCTCAGGAGAAACCAAAAGGAGGCGCTACATCAGCAAGAAGGGCATCAGCTCCTTGAGAACTACCGCCATTTTGGCTGCCTTTAGTCTGATAAAAAGCTGTCCCCCTTTTACGGATTACTCTCTCTATCAGGCTAAAGTCTTAGCTAAAAAGCCCATGCAGGCTATAATAGCTGTGGCGGATAAGTTCTTGAGAGTCTGCTTTTATATGTTAAAGAACAAAACTTCATTCGATCCTAAAAGAATAGGAACAGGAAGCCTTAGAACCAAAGCTAAATTCCTAAATCAATCCCTTGAGGTATCCCTTGATTCCAAAGAGATCGCTAACCTGGACCTTAATTTACTGGAGATCTTCAGCAAAAGCCCTAAGGTGGTTCTCTTTGATGAAGAGGATCCTACCTGGGTTAAGATAAGGGTAAATTCTAAAGTAGAGACCTTTGACCTAGGGGAGCCCAGAGGACGTATCCTTGCTCTTTTAAATGCCTTATAATTGCCTTCAAGATAGAAGTTGGCTATCCTGGCCTCTTCCTATCTAAAAGGTAATTTTGGCTATGGATTGGAGGAAGCTGTATCACCTCGAAAGGCTCTAGCTACTTTTAGTTAGCTAACCTTGCAAAGTGAAAGCTTAACTTTCTCTCTCTGCCCGCATCTTGTATGAGGGTAAGGTAAAGCTCCTTCTCACCTGTAGGATGAGAAAACTTTGCACGTTCTGCTAGGGTAAGAGTGGGTTAAATTAAAGATGAGTTAACCTCCAATCCATACCCCTGTGTGATGAGCTTTAGCTTCATTACGCAAGTCCAGGGACAAAAGGAGTTGATAACTCTTAAATAGATTTGCAAAGAACAATCTGTTTAGTTTCGTTCTTTCAAAAGAGGAAACTCTTATCTTTAGCCAAGATATGCCAAATTTTCAATTTTCAGACGTACACTTGACTTTTATAGTAAGCTCTCAAACTAATGTTTGTTGTTAGCATTATTATTTTAGTTTCCCATTGCTTGACTTCCTACAATAGTCTTTGATTCCTTCATTCATGGATAGATTGATTATGGGGCCTTTTATGATGACTTCGGGTGGGTTCGTATTGTGTTGGGTTCGGGGACCCGAATAAGACTCGAACTATGCTCCCGCGACTGCTTCATTTTGGCGTTTTCAGAGGTTTTTTCGATTAGCCCCATTTTTACCTCCAGACATGTATTTTCATCAAAACTTTGGTGTCCAAATGGTGTCCATAAATGAGCCAAATTCAGGTAAAATGAGGCAAATTGGAAGGAAACTGAAATGGCTGGAAATCTAGGTTAGTTCTTCTTTTTCCGCTTTCTACGCTTCTTTTGGGAAGGCTTGATTTTGCCTTTAAAAGGCAAGATGCGTTACAGGCTTTCATCCGCAAATGCCTGTTATTCTCTAAGGGGTCTCTGCTCCAAGTTTCAATTTAACAAAAGAAAATTATTAGTCAACCCTTCCTCAAACTGGAGATTCCCTGAAATTTCATATCTTTTTCGCAAGATGCTGAATTTAAGAGGAATTAAGAAGACAACAAAAGTGCTACGAATGCTCCACTTATTCAAAAGCTGTATCCTTCACTAAACAATCATTTTGAAGAATACGGTGTTGAATTTTGGGGAACCTCTGAAATTCTTTCACTTGCAAAATTCTTCAAGCAGTGTTAGAGTAAGAAAAGTACAAGTTGTGAAAGGAAGTAGACTATGAAAAACAAAAAAAGAATTGCGATTCTCACTGGCGGCGGTGACTGCCCCGGTATAAATGCAGTCATACGGGCTGTGGCCAAGAAGGCCATTTATGAGAAAGGCATGGAGGTAATAGGCATAGAAGATGGTTATGATGGCCTTGTCAATAATCAATACCGACCGCTCACCTATGATGATGTTTCAGGAATACTTACCTTGGGTGGTACAATCCTCGGTGCTTCTAAAACAGCGAATCCATACAGGTATGCTGTAAGAAAGGGCAGGAGGTTAGAATTTAAAGATCTATCGAAAACTGCCATTGGAAACCTAAAGAAACTCGGGGTCACCTGCCTTGTATGTATAGGGGGCGATGGTACCCTGGGTATAGCTCACCGGCTCTTTGAAGACGGAATCCCTATCGTTGGAGTGCCTAAGACAATAGATAACGATTTGAGAGGAACCGACATTACCTTTGGTTTTGATTCCGCCGTCTCGATTGCCACGGAAGGTATTGACCGGATCCATACCACTGCCCAGTCTCATCACCGGATTATGATTGTAGAAGTTATGGGCCATAAAGCGGGATGGATTGCCCTTCATGCAGGAGTGGCAGGAGGAGGAGACATCGTTCTTATCCCGGAGATTCCCTACGATGTTAATATTATAGCCAAAAAGGTAAAAGAGAGAAACAAGAGGGGAAGAAGGTTTAGCATAGTGGTGGTTGCTGAAGGAGTAAGGCCTAAGGGTGGTGATATCGTAATACAGCGGATAGTAAAAGAGAGTACGGATCCAATTCGCCTTGGAGGAGTAGGTTTTGTTCTAGGAGAGCAAATAGAAAAAATAACAGAACTTGAAACCCGCACCGTGGTCATGGGGCATCTTCAAAGAGGAGGCTCTCCCACTTCCTTTGATAGGGTATTGGCAACACAGTTAGGGAGCAAGGCAGTTGATATGATGGAAAACGAAGAATTTGGCTACATGGTCGGAGTGAGAGGAAACACGCTGGCTAGTGTTTCCTTGCAGGTGGTGGCGAAAGGTACAAAAACTGTTCCCTTGGACCATCCATTGATAAAGACTGCTCGTTCGGTCGGAACCTGCTTTGGAGATTGATTACTTGCTTTTGTGCCTTCTCAGAATTGTTTCTCCTATTCATGGCTTTCCAAGATTTCGGAACCGTTTAAGCCTCGTCAAACTCTCCGAATATTTTATCTATTGTTCCATCAGTAAGGATTATTTTCCGTGAAGCATGTGCCATTATTTTTGGGTCGTGAGTGGAAAAGATAAAGGTTGTCTTATCTTCCTCATTTATTTTTAACATTAAATCAATTATGGAATGCCCGGTTTCCGAATCCAAATTTGCTGTCGGCTCATCGGCTAATATTATTTCTGGGTCACTGACCAGGGCACGGGCAATGGCAACCCGCTGTCTCTGACCGCCACTTAGCTCATCCGGTTTATGATTAGAGAATTCTGCTAGTCCCACTTCATTTAGAACCCTTTTTACTCTTTCCCTCCTCTTTCCAGGGATCTTTTTCAGCAGCAATAAGGGAAATTCCACATTCTCATGAGCCGAAAGTACAGGAATTAAATTAAAGGACTGGAATATGAATCCGAAGGTATAGAGTCTTAACCGGGTTGCTTCTGTATCATTCAAATGAGAGGTATCCTGATGGTTGATAAAAATAGTTCCTGAAGTTGGTTCATCCAGGCATCCTATGAGATTAAGAAGGGTAGTTTTTCCCGAACCTGATGGACCAACAACGGACAGAAATTCTCCCTTTTCTACAGAAAGGCTAATGCCTCTAACTGCGTGAACTTCTGTTTTTCCAAGCACATACTTTTTATGAACATTATTTATTTTTACAATACTCATCTCTCCTTCTCCTTTAAAAAAATATCTTTATTTTCATCATTGTTGACCATTCCAGTGGCAGGAGACCAAACTCACTATTTGGCTCTGCGTAAAACGGCACACAGTTCTCCATCTCTATTAAACAGTTAGCAGTCGCCGAGAAAGAAATAAAGGGATATATGAAACCTGACCCATCATCAAGAGAAGTGAGAGCACGCAGACCAAAATTCCAATCCTTCTTCAAACGGTGGGAATATGCAAGATATGCATAGTTTCGCCGAATGGTCCCGGGGGTATAGGCTTCAAGGACTTCAGAGAATGATTGGGTGTAATAATCATCACTAGATTGGGTACTTTTGTCTTTGAAATAGGTGAGAGAATTTACAAAATTATCAAACTCTCTTCCTTGAAATCCTCTCCGGTCATAGAAGTATTCAAATATAAGGAAACTGTCCTCAGATAACATTCTGTTAAATCCTGCCGTCAACACCGGGTACCAGTTCTGATTCTTAGTGTAATAAATCTGGTCTCCCTTATCCAAGATTGATGGGTCATAAAAATATCTTCGCTGACTGTTTTTTACAGCCGAGCCTTCTATATGGACAATGAATCCTAAAACATCTTTTCTAATTCCCAATCCAACTGATTTTTCCTTTTTACTGCTGGCCAGGCCATTAAGGAAGAGTTCAAGTCCTGAAAAGTAACCATCTATCTGGAAGCCAAGGTAAGAGTTTTCAAGTTTTAATTCCTCTTCCTGCTTAGGAGCTCTCGCTGCCCAGAGAAGTTTTGGAGATATAACCGTGCCACTATAGCCCAGGACAAAAAGAGGAATTCCTTCTAAGTATCTCTCTGGCTCAAAAATATATCTTTGAGGATTAAGGATAAGGGATGGGCTCCAGAGATAGCTATAACCCCAGGGAAGTCTCTTTTTTCCTGCTAAAAGAGATATCTGTGGGTCGACATTGTAATTGAAATAGGCTTGATCAACGTATAAACTGGCACTGGTATTTCGGATGAGGGGTTTCTGTAGTCTCACCTTTGAGTAAAATCCGAATTCATCTGAGGCAGTGATTTCGGGATTTACAAAGCACCAGAGGCAATCCTCCAGTTCTTCTAACCGGATCTCTTCTACATTTAAGATGGTATCTCTTGGTTTGCTAATACCTAAATCCCATTCAACATTCCCATGAACGATGAGGGAATTTGAACCATGCAGTATGGACGGGATTAAAAGTAAGTATATAATGGTTAATAGGTTAAATTTTGTAACTACTTTTATCATTATTTATTTCCTCAGTGAATCGAGAGTAAAAATAGACTTTGGAAGATTCTTCTTTTCTTCCATGGATTCTATGATAACTGTTGTATAGACATCTTCCTCCATCTGATTTCTCATAACCATCTTTGTTGGTCTTGGTCTTCCAGCCAGTTGTTTGATATCCGAAAGGGTCAGGGTTTTCAGGAGTTTCCCTGAGCGGGTGTGGTATTCAATGCGTCTGGGAATAAAATTGTCTTTACCAATAATCATTACAACCTTGTTATAGGTTACTTTTGGATTTTTGGCTTTGCAGATAATCCTGTAGTAATCTTTTCCCTCTAATTTTATGATATCATCAAGCACAGGAACATAATCGTCATTATATTCTGTGTCCATCAGGTCATTGTTTGAGAAGCTGCTGTTCATAAAGTTTTGCCTGATGGATAGTCTCATGGGATTACTTACCCCTGGAATAGCCATCCATATGTTTCTATCTTTTAGCAAGAATTTTTTTCCTATCTCACTTGCCGGTGACTTAAAGATCAGAAGTGTTCCCACATCTTTTATAGCCTTTACTTGATAAATGAATTCCGTTTCCCTTTTACTAGACTCATGGTTAATCATCTTCATCTCCATAATAAGACTATCCGGGAAAAGAGATTCATCTACTTTGTTTAAAATTTGGCTGGCGGTTAAGGTTTCAGAGAAAATAATCTTAGGAAAGATCAAAACAAGCATGATGATGAGAAATAGATATTTGAATCTATAAGTCATTTTGACCTCCATTTATATCTCTTTATATCTCTCTTAGGGAATCTACAATTTTCAGTTTCCCCGCTCTAATAGCCGGAGAAAGCCCTCCGATAAGCCCTGCTATAATCCCCAGTATAAAAGAGCCTATGAATTCTATGGGCTTACTCAGGCAATAGAGCCGCTCGCCCATTGGAACAGCAACAGCATCGGTGAAACCTCCCAGAGGTATCCCCACCTTTGCTATATAAAGACATATTACCCCGCCCAAGAAACAACCACAAAAAACTCCTGTAAGACTTACAATTGCTGATTCAAAGATAAATAATCGAACAACCTGTTTCCTGCTCATACCTATAGCTCTCATTGTCCCAATCTCTCTGATGCGTTCGAACACGCTCATTGACATGGTATTGATCATACCAAATACAGCTATGGAAATTAGTATGAAGAGAAAGATCGCCATAAATCTTGTATCACCCTTTACATCCTGAATCAAAGGCTTTGCATAGTGAGTCCAATCATTTATCACAGTATCTTTCTTGATGGAAGCAGGGATTTTTTTATCTATCTTTTTTAGAACTGATGGGATGATTTTCCTGTTTTTAAGCCCTACCATAATCTCTGTCGCTTCATCCTCCATCTGCAGAAGTTCTTGGGCAAAGGGCATTGAGAAAAAAGCTGTGGATTTATCAAGTGCTCCAAATCCTATGTTAAAGATACCTTTTATTTCAGCATCCATAAGATTTGGAGTATTATATTTTGTTCTGGCCAATACCAGCACAATATCACCTACTTTAAGATTGAAGAGCTCTGCCATCCTGTATCCTATGAGAACGCCATAATCATTACTTTCCAAGTATTCTCCTTCAATTATTGACTCCGAAAGGACTCCAAACTTTGCTTCTTTTTCTGGCTCAAAGCCTATACCCAGGCAGGCGAGTTTATCTTTACCATTGCTGAGAAAAGCGCCGAATTCAATGCGTCTTCCAGCAAAAATAACACCAGGGATATTCTCAAACGACGCACAAAGTTCAGAAGATTCGGGAACAGGTAAATCCACAGGCATCTTCCGCTCTTCTTTTTCATAGTCAGAATGGTGAATCTGAATATGTCCGGTGAGATATTTTGTTGTTCGGCTATAGCTATCTTCAATCCTGTATCTGTAGAAACCGACAAAGAAAATCAAAATGGCAATATTAATGGTAAAGGCAATAAGATTGAAGAAAGTTCTGCGTTTGTTTCGCCATATATTTCTAAATGCCATTCGAAAAAGATGCATAGCCTTACCTTTTTCTACATCAATGGTGATGAAGGGCTTTCACCGGTTGCAATCTTACTGCTAGGAGTCCGGGATATAATGCCCCCAGAACAGAAATAAGAATCCCTATTATAAAGGAGAAAACAAGGGTTGATAAAGTAAATCTTGGATAAATAATCCTGCTCATCCCAATAACTTGCTCGGCTGCCTCCCCCATATTTATGCCATTCTTTGAAAGTAAAGTAACTAATGAACTTCCAGCTATTATCCCCATTATGGAAGCAAAAAACCCCAGTATACCTGCCTCTATCAATATTATTGATAAGACCTGCACTTTTCTCATTCCTATAGCTCGCATGGTTCCGATGTCCCTTATCCTTTCAAAGACCGAGATCAAGACAGTATTAATAATGCCGGTTGAGACCACAATTAGTACAATAAAAACCATAATAAGCTGAAAGATGCTAGCAATTGAGAGGGCTATATGAAGTTCCTTATAAGTATGTTTCCAGGAGAAAATTTCTAAATCATGTTCTTTAATCAAAGATTTTAGTTGAGTGATGATCTTTGAGGTTAATTTATAATTTTCCAGCATTAGAGAAATCTCAGAAACCCCATCCTTAATCTGAAGAAGATTTCGGGCTTTATTAAGTCCCATAAATATAAAATTTTCGTCCTCCTCTTTAACACCTGTTTTAAAAAATCCAGAAATAATCAGCTCTACAGCATTTATCCCTCCGAAAGCGTTGGATGTCATCAAAATTATCTTATCATTAACCGAAACCTTTATTATTTCCCCAAGAGGTTTTCCTAAAATTATCTGGCTATCCTTTTCAGGAAATCTTCCTTGAACTACACTTTTTCTATATCTTGAGCTAGATTCAGGATTAAGAATATCCACGCCTCTGGCTATTATATCCAGTGATTCATCTCCTGCTATAATCATTGAACCGAATTTTATCTCCTGATTTATCCCTTTTATGCCCTCTACTTTTTTAATCTTTTTAATTATCTCATCAGGCTTTTGTATGAGAAGACCTATGGGCAGCATCTCCGATTTCTTGTAATACCCTTCTTTATAAATTGTAATGTGGCCGATATTTTCAAAAATCACCCTGTCAAACATCTCTTTGAACCCTTCAATGAATCCCATGGCCAGGACAAGTATGAAAATACTGAAGATAATAGCCACAAAGATGACCATACTTCTGCGCCGGTATTTAAAAATATTTCTAACTGCCATCTGTGCCTGCATTGAAAATTTGTTTATGAATTTCATCTTTTATCATCTCCTTTTGAATTTATTTTTTCCTTTATACTCTTCTTCCGCTGAGATAAGACTTTTTTAGGTTTTTCTATCAAGCACTCCTCTTTTTATAAATATAGTAGATTGTCACCAGCGAAAACGGCAGCAGGATCAGACTAGGGATGTATGGTGGCGAATAGGTAGATAAGAAATCTCTCCAGTTGTTGAGCCATGCTCCTTCTTCTCCAGGAATGGATTCCGTAATCAAAGCAAATATCTGCATTCCGGCGATAATCCATATCATCATGCTAGCCATTACAACCTTTGCCAATTGGTGAATCTCGACTAAGTTCTTGACGCTGCTCAGATAAAACAGTCCGGCAAAGAAAAGAATGAATCCTCTCCAGACTAGGAACTCACCGGACATCTCCAAAATGCCCCAGGCAAAGCTTCTGCTCCCTATACCTATTATTAGCTCTGCTATCCCAAAACCTAAAACGAAAAGGCCGAAAAGAGAAAAATACACTCTTCCAAATTTGTCTTTCATTTAGGCCACCCCTAATAGTATCCATATTAGATGTAATAAACCGCCGTATAAGAAGACCGTCACCACAAGAGCAGCGAGGCTCCCTAAGAGTCCTTTTCCTCCGCCTTCTTTTAGAAGCATGACGAAGGTTGCCACACAGGGGAAATAGATACTAACCAATACCACGGAGGTAATCATCTGGTATTTTGTCATTTCAATGGCGGAAAGCTGTGCTACGGCCAGGTCTTTTCTCAAGAAGGCCGCTATCAATGGTCCCACGGTCTCTTTAGGCACTCCAAACCATCCCATTAAGAGAGGACTTAATGCCCTAGCTAACCAATCTATAATTCCGACTAGGTAGAGCAGGTTGACAATTATTACACCTAATAGAACAAATGGAATCGCTACGGTGAAGAAACTACTTGTTCTCATCCACAATTTTCTTCTTACATTGCCCAACATTGGTTTTTGATAAGGTGGTATATCCAGGAGTAATTCTGGTGACTTCCCCGGCACGATCTTGTCGAGGACAAAACCGAGGATGAAATATCCTATTAATAAATATAATATAACCCAGCCTACAGTTTCTGGGATTACTTCTAACATAATTCCCAACTGGGCACCGCAGGGAATAAATATGGCCAGTAGGGTCATCATTATAAAACGTTGCTTTTTCGTCTCCAGAATTCTACAAGCTGTACATGCCGGCACATTGCATCCGAGGGAGAGAATCGATGGTACTATGGCATACCCATGTAAACCAATTTTATGTAAGATTGTATCAATGAGAACAGCCAGTCTTGGCAGGTAACCGCTGTCTTCCAGCAAAGTGAGTATGAGGTAAAAAGCAACGATTGCCGGCAGAACCACGCCTATGGCCACAAAAAGCCCACTGGTGAGTACTCCGAAAGCTTCGAAACAATTGTCCGCCAGCGGGTCTCCCACAAAAATATAATAAAACCAGCTATCCCTGGCCGCGGGGAAAACTTTTTGCAACCAGGGCAGCCAATGTGCGTCAAATAGTTTAACAAGAAACCCATCCGTAAAGAATCCTGCAAATGCACCAAAGAAAGCCCAGAAACCATATAAAACGGCAATGGCAACAGGTATACCCGTCAGAGGCTTAACAGTGAGCTCCCCAATGGCATCTTTTAAGGTATGTTTGTATTTGCCAAATTTTATAGCTTTCTTTGATATTTTTTCTATCAAATCCCATCTTTCATCAACACCTAGCATTTTAAACACCTACCCTTCCTATAATTTTTTCTATTTTGACTGGAGAAGCTTCTTTTATTCTGGATACCAGTTCCCTGATCCCTTCACCACTTATAGCTATAGTGGGTACTACCGGAACACCAAGGATCTCTTCTAGCTGCTTTACATCAATCTCTATGTTCTTATCCTCGGCAACATCCCACATATTTAATGCTACTACAACTGGATATTCTTTCTCCATAATTTCCAACGCTAAATAAAGACCACGCTCTATTTTTGAGGCATCAATGACGCATATGACCATAGATTCTTTCACTTCTTCAAGCATCTTTACCGCCACTTCTTCGGCTTTGTCTCTTGGTTCTAGAGAGAATGTGCCGGGAACATCAACAACCTCGACGTTTTCCGCCTTAAGCCGCATCCATCCCTTTGTAAAGTCAACCGTAGTCCCAGGATAATTTGACTCTATGACTCTTGCTCCTGTTAAGCGGTTAAAAACCACAGATTTTCCTACGTTGGGATGGCCCATTAGCAAAACCTTCATTTTTTCACCTCCATAATGATCTTATCTGCCACACCCAATCCCAGGGATGTGCTGGCTTCATCTACCCTTACCACGACTGGTCCCTTTATGGGGTGTTTTGTTTGCATCTTTAGTTTTTTGCCCACCCTGATGCCCATACCTGCCACTTTCTTCCGTAGATCCTCCTCAATGCTTTTTACAATCCCTTCCTCCTCATAACCCATTTCAGAAAGTTTTTTTTCCATCCTTATATCCTCCTTACTCTCACTTTTTGCGCCATACCACGGCCAATGGAGACTATGTTTCTGCCCACCTCAACTGTGATAGGGCCATGTTTGGATATCACTCGCACGATGCTACCTTCAAATAAACCTCTAAGGAGTAGTTTCTGCCTGAGACCGCGTCCTCCCTCAATTGCCACAATTCTCGCCCATTCACCGGGTCTTAGCTGAGTTAGCACCATTTTTAGAAAATCTCTCTTTTCATGTGACCGACGTAAGCCATAGCCAGTGGTATAATTTTTGATTGCTCCATTGTTTCTCCCTTCTAATAATTTGATTTAATTAAACATAACTGCGATTGCGAAGCAGTTGCAATAACATTCCAAAAAAAATTAATCTCTCATTTTACTCTGGCATTCCTTGCAATATCCTCTAATTCCTAATTTGTGCTCTACAGGCTTAAAGCCATATTTTTTACAGACCGCTTTTTGCAATCTTTCTATTCCCTCGTCTCTAAACTCAATCACTCTGCCGCAATTTAAACAAATCATATGATCATGATGCTTATGACCAAAAATATGCTCGTATTTAATCTTATCCCGGCAGAGTAGAGTCTCTTTTATTATCCCACTATCTATGAGCAGAGGAAAAGTTCGGTAGATGGTAGCCCGAGATATATCACCATTTTCTTTGTGTAATTGTTCATGAAGTTGGTCAACGTCAAAATGAGTATGGAGAGAAAGTATGGTTTTCAAAATCGTTCTTCTCTCAGGAGTAAATTTTAACCCCTTCATTTTTAAATAATTCCTGAATTTATCTTCTGCAGTAGTCATTGTAATTAATTCTCAATTGCAATTGTATATATTATATATCTATTCTTTAATCTGTCAATCCTCTCTTGTAAAATCCTTCCAGTCCTTTATAATCCTGCATTATAGGGATTCGCATCTCAAAAATCTCACTTTTAAGTGCGTGTCTTTAAACCGGTATGAAATTCTAGAAAAATGATAAATTTACGGGAGGTGAAAAGGTGGAAGAAAAAAATAGAGGATTTAGAAGATTGGCATAAAGAGAAATTCAGAATCATACTCAAAATAATTTAGCAGTAATTCCCTTTTTATTTTATGTTATCAGAAGTTTCAATTTAACCCTTTAAAGTATTTTACTTCTAATAAATTTTTCTCGTAAGGCGCCCTCCTTGAGGGACATTCTTTCCTTGGGCACAACTGACAACTTTCAAACTTAATTTCTGTGGGGAAATATATTCCAGAGACAGATTTATTGGGAATCATTAAAAAACTATCGGTGAGCTTAACTCCAATCAAATCTTCTACATTACCGAAAATTGAAAACAATTGTTTTTGTTGTTCTATGGGCCATAAATCCTGGGATCCTGCTCCGGGACTCATTGAGGACATTTGTCCCAATGCATATCTTCTTTTTAAATAATTACTAAGATATTTTCCACTAGCCTCTAAAGCCATATCTTTGATTGTGTCTAGCCAAAATCGCCTCATAAAATCATCGGTGGCAGCTACTATTTTCTCTAATTCTCTTCCACATGTGGCAATATAGGGAAAAACCCTTTCTATTTTGTCTAAATTAACCCGAAGAACACGGCTGGTAAATGTTACTCCTCCAATATTCACCGTGTCGCAGCCCTTGTATTGAATATAGGAAACTTCATAGAGAGCTTTGGGCTTGATTAGAGGAGCAACGTGGTCGATCAGATGTTGAATATCTTTTGCGTCTTCGCTTTCTCTATCTACCCGTAGTCTTGCTAAAAGTGTATCCATATCTAATTGAAAATCTATATCATTGAGTACTTCCATTTTTTGGACCCTCATATCTTAAACTCAAAAATTTCTAATAATGTTCTCAGGCTTTGCGAAGCCGCAAAGCCGTGTTAATCGAAGAATAAACTATTTTTCTTTTTTAATCAAGTGCTTCAGAAAGTTTACGCTTTTCAGCATACTACGGGATCTAATAAGCATAAAGGCTACCATATGGATGATGGGTAGAGGGAATTAACTTCACAAATTTATCCTTTAGAATTTCTTTCAAGTTCAAGTGGATAATCGACAAAAGAGACAACGAAAGGATTTCTCAATTAGCCTTGCAGCAGGCTTTATCGATAAACGTTCGCCTTCGATTGTTTCCTGTGCCAAGGCAAAGTAACTCACAATGATGACGGGGCCAACGTGGGTCACAGCTTCCTTCTCTACCTCACGTCGTTCCCACCAAGTAAGGTCTGAGGCATTGCCGTGGCTCTTGGTTACCTTTTCAGATCGTGGACGTTTATAGTTGCTATGGTCCTCCAAACGCCCTCTCGCACTTGCCGAATCGCATAAGGGGTAATGACGTTGCCATAGTCGTCAAAATCCATCGGGCCGTCCAAGCCTTGGTAGTTTATCTCCTTGCCTGTCTCCAATGTCTGCTTTCCCTGAAGGAAATCTGCGACTTCAACCTTATTTGATCCCCCGTTAGCTACTCGATGAATGTTCTTGGCTACTGTCTCCCGGCTAAGTTCCCCATCACGTAGTTCAACTCGCAGCATTGCCAGGAACAGGATATTCGACGCGTCATAGGTACTAGTACCGAAGGATCCGAGATTCTCTCCCCAATAGTCCTTGAATCGTTTCTTGAAAGCCTCTACGCGATCAATTGTTTCCTTGGGGGAAGTTTCTTGAACCCCGTAAACGTACCTTACCGATTCAGAGCCAGCCAATCTGATGAATTCATCGTTGGTTTGGTCTTGAGTAACGAACCACCAGCCCTCGTAGCCAGCTTCAAGGGCGGTATCCATGATCAGCACCGAGTCACGCGGTGTCCCTATGAGAATGATGATATCCGGTGCTGCTTCTAAGCCTTTATGGATTTCTTCCTCATACGAATCCTTTCCCGTCTCATACTCGATCAAGTCCGTCAAGGAGCCGCCGAACTCATCCATGCCGTCCTGTATGGGTCTCTTGAAGGATATCATGGCGGGCGAGCGGCCAATCATCATTGCCACGCTGGAGAAGCGCCGATCAAGCCCCAGGAAAAGCTGGCAGCCGGTAATTGCTCGGACAATTGCTCGACCACCCAGAGAGTCTGAAGGCACGGTGCGGTAGAAGTACATCCTACCTGCGCGGTCAAATTCAGTAATTCCGGCTGTGGGCGATATCATGGGTACCTTGTTATTTCGGATGGTTTTCTTGACCCCAGTGAAGGATAACGAAGAAGGCCCTATGAAAGCTATCACCCCATCAACGTCAACTAATCTCTGACTGACCACGGCACCGATATCCGCCCTAGCCCTGGTGTCGCCCTTCACCAAGACAACCTTCCTCCCGCCGATGCCACCGTGCTTGTTTACCTCCTCGGCGATCATCTGGATTACCCGGAAAATATTCTCACTCATTCGCGAGTATTGGCCGCTGAATGGAAGCAAAACACCAACAGGTACCCTTTCCTGCCTTGATCCGGGGCTTGAACTCAAAAGACGGGTCTCGTTCCCTATGCCGAGAACAGCTGATGCGTTAAGGAACAAAGCTAGTAGGCAGACTGCAAGGGTCCCGTAAACGAATCTTTTGTTCTTCATTTGTGAAACCACCTCCCCGTGGAGTAGCTATATTCCCTTTTTCTCATTTCTCTGTAGCACCTATGTGTTCCGCTGTCAAGTAGATGAGAAGATTGAACATGACCTTGGTCGTCCCCACGGTCCCTGGGTTACCTTTCCCCCCATGTAGTACTTGTCAATGCTCAAAAGCCGTTACCTGTGTCTCTAGCGAGTATAGCGGCTTGCAATTGACCCAGTTTTGTACTATACTTTTTTTTGGCTATTACTTCGTCCTGCCTGATAAGATCTGCGAGCTTCCCTTATCGTGGAGGGATAGTGACCTTCTTTCTCAAGGCCGCGTACTGGAATGTCGGTAGGAAGTGCGAGGGTAGAAATTGATTACACCTTCGATCTCTACGTGGTACTTTCGGAAGGAACCGAGTTTTACAGAGCTGATCTAGATAAAGAGAATCACCAAGAGCCGGGGGAATGATGGTCTACTGGTGGATGATGCACATCCATTCGCGCCATCATTCTGAGCATTCAACTTTTTCAAATAAAAGGAAGTCTGGAAATATGTCAAAGGAGGTATGAGAATGGCTAGCTATATTATCCTCTTTCGTTTCACACAGCAGGGGATCCAGAACGTCAAAGACAGCCCTGCACGGATAGAAGCGGCCAAAGAGGGCAGGTGTTATTGTCATCAAGAGGTCACATGACCAGAGCTAGAGCCAAGGTCTTATGGGTAGCGATATTCCTCATTACCATGGTAATGGGTGTACCATGGTTTTTATGGAGATCATCCCGGCTCTTCATGGGAATTCCCGTGTGGGTTTGGTACCATATCGGTTGGCTTCTTTTTCTTGTCTTTCTTTTCTGGTTATTTGTAAGAACTTATTGGACCAGGGCAAAAGGAATACGGAAATGAGTAGGGGGATAGTTCAACTAGCTATCGTACTCGTATTCATGGCTGTCGCTCTTTCTATTGGCCTGAAGGGGTCTCGTTTAGTCAAAAGAGAGCCAGAAGATTACTTCCTGGCTGGCCGGAGTTTGGGAACCCTTGTCCTGCTATTGACAATGTTCGCCACTCTGATGTCAGCCTTTACCTTCTTTGGTGGTCCGGGACAGGTCTACTCCACTGGAATGGAATGGCTACTAGTAATGGGAATAATGGACGGATTCCTGGTGGCTGTTCTTTGGTACCTTATCGGCAGCAGACAGTGGAAGTTAGGGCAGAAGCATCGCTATATGACTCTGGGAGAGATGCTGGAGGGAAGGTTTGGTTCTTGCCTTTTGAGAGTAGTAGTTTCCCTGGTTTCCCTTTTCTGGCTTTTTCCTTATTTGATGCTTCAACAAATGGGAGGCGGTTATGCTCTAGCCGGTCTTACACGGGGAGTCATTCCTTATGCTGTGGGAGCCGGTCTCATTACCGTGTTTATGATCGTGTATGTGGTAATCGGGGGAATGAGGGCTGTGGTGCGGACGGATGTTTTTCAGGGTCTTTTCATGCTTGTCGCGATCTGGCTAGCTCTCATATTCATCGGACGAGGCGTGGGTAGCCCAACAGTTGTCGCCTCAAAGATTCTATCTGAGGCGAAGATGGTATTTACTCTGGGTGAGCCGTGGACTCCTCAGATGATGTGGTCGGCAGCGATCAGTACAGCTCTGGGAGTGATATGCTTTCCTCAGATTAACCAAAGGTTCTTTACCGGCAAATCGGAGAGGGTTCTTCAAAAATCGTTTATTCTTTGGCCCCTTCTCTGTCTTCTATTGTTCTTCCCAGCTTTTCTTATAGGAGCGTGGGGGGTAGTAATCGTTCCCGGCCTCGAAAAACCGGATACGGTTCTTTCGGTAATGTTGGACAGGTACACCCCTTTTTGGTTCTCTGCCCTTGTCGTTTCCGGAGCCATGGCGGCAATGATGTCCTCCTCAGACTCTATGCTTCTCTCAGCCAGCAGCTATCTCACCCACGATATCTACAAGCGAGTTCTAAATACTCAGGCCAGCAGTGAGAAAGAGGGGATGGTAGGAAGATTGGTGGTAGCTGTTTTTGCCGTCATGACCTACCTGGTTAGCCTCCTTCAACCGGGCAGCTTGGTGGGCATAGGTCTGGTAGCTTTTGGCGGATTTGCTCAGCTTACCCCTCTCCTCCTGGTATCTCTTTACTGGAAAAGAACCACCACTGCTGGCATGGTAACAGCACTGATTGCCTCCGAAGGGTTCTATATGGGAAGCAAGTTCATCCCAGGCATCCCTACAAGCTATTGGGGATGGGACTCCTCTATGATAGCCATAGTTATTGGCACTGGCCTGGTGCTCCTTGTGTCTTCCTTTGGGTCCCGGGCCCAGAACTAGTCTGAAGGCATGCAAGAAGTACTGAGAGCCTGAGGGACAACCTCAGTGTATGTGCCCCTCCCTGCAGGTGTTCCCAGCGTTTCCTTTGGGTTGTATGGCAAACAAGGTGCAACGCGAATGGTAAGAACAACAAGGCACACAGTAGTATGATCTTCTTCATGTTTTCGTCCTTCGCAATTTACTGGTATCGTGAGACAGACACATTTATTCTTGAGGGGATGCTCTCCCGTAGATATCTCCTAGTTGTGTGTAAGAGAGCTATTAGGCTTTCCTTACCGCATTATCTTTTTGCTCCAGTCGGTTTAAGGGGACTGATTTGTCAATCTGTTTAGAGGACTCTTGTACTGATTATATACGAACTTCGCTTTTTGTTAAGTCCAAAATTACTTGCCTCTTGATCTTAAATATGATAGAATAATCTAAGAAAGAGACGCATTTAAGGCTTATGAATAAAGGATTTTAGTAAATGAAGGAGTATCCAGTGAGAGAAGCAAAGCTTTATCTGAAGTCTCAGGGGATTCCCGTGAGGATTCAGGGAGTAGGTTAATGCCTGACAAACTTTTTGGGGAGATGATAGCCATTCTTGATTTTGGCTCCCAGTACAATCAGCTTATTGCACGCCGGGTGAGGGAAAGCAAAGTTTACTGTGAGTTTTTTCCCTTTAATATTACACCTTCTAGATTGGTTAGCCTGAATCCTAAGGGCATCATCTTATCTGGTGGTCCGGCCAGTGTGGCCCAAAAAGGAGCTCCTTTTCCCCATCGAAAGATTTTTGAATTAGGAATCCCTGTTTTAGGAATCTGCTATGGCATGCAGCTTCTGGCTTGGCTTTTAGGGGGCGAGGTTGCTCTGGCTAAGAAAAGGGAATATGGAAAAAGCGAGCTTACCATAGGGGAGGATGAAGATCTATTCTATGGGCTGAAGTCTCCTCTGATTGCCTGGATGAGCCATGGAGATCGAGTAGCCAAACTCCCTTCTGGCTTCGAGGTAATTGCCCGTACCGAAAATTGCCCTGTAGCTAGTATGAGAGACAAGAAACGCAGATTCTATGGAGTTCAATTCCATCCTGAGGTTGCCCATACTCCACAGGGAAAAAAGATGATTCAGAATTTTCTCTTTAGAATATGTGGATGCTCCCCCCAGTGGACTATGAGTTCCTTCATTGATTATTCGCTGGAGAGGATGAGAAAGAAGGTGGGCAACCAAAAAGTTATCTGCGGTTTAAGTGGGGGGGTGGATTCGTCAGTGACGGCCGTATTGGTGGACATGGCCATTGGAGACAGATTGGGATGTGTTTTTGTCAATAATGGTCTTCTCCGTCAGGGGGAGGTAGAGGAGGTGATCAATTCCTTTACTCGTCACTTTCACCTGAACCTGCACTATGTGGAGGCAGAGGAGAGATTCTTGAGTAAATTGGCTGGAATATCTGATCCGGAGAGAAAAAGAAAGATTATTGGTGAGGAATTTATTGGGGTCTTTAGAGAGGAAGCCAGGAAAATGGGTAAGGTAGAGTTTCTCGCTCAAGGCACTCTATATCCAGATGTGATTGAGAGTCGCTCGGCAAAAGGTGGGCCATCAGCTACGATCAAAAGCCATCATAATGTGGGAGGTCTCCCCAGCGATCTTCATTTTAAGCTTCTCGAACCTTTAAAGGGTCTATTTAAGGATGAGGTGAGGATTCTGGCTAGGGAATTGGGGCTGCCAGAAAAGATTTTGAGCCGACAGCCTTTCCCGGGCCCGGGTCTTGCGGTGAGGATTGTGGGAGAAATTACCAGACCACGGCTCCAAATTCTCCGTGAGGCTGACGCAATAGTTACGGCGGAGATGCAAAAATATGAGAAGTTCCCGGAAATCTGGCAGTCATTTGCATTACTCCTACCCATAAAAAGTGTGGGAGTAATGGGGGATGAGCGCACCTACGAATATACTGTGGCTTTGCGAATCGTCACCAGTCTGGATGGGATGACGGCTGATTGGGCCAGGGTTCCTTATGATGTTTTGGAAAGGATTTCTCACCGTATCATTAATGAGGTAAAAGGGGTAAACCGGGTGGTCTACGACATTAGTTCTAAGCCTCCCAGCACCATCGAATGGGAGTAAGAGATAAACCCCGTTAGAGACAACATCTCCAACGGGGGGCGTGGACAGAGCCTTCTTTCTAACGGGGTAAAGATAGGGGAATGAGGTGTTTGAAGCAAAGATATATATTACTTTCAAAGAAGGAGTAGTTGATCCTCAGGGGATAACTATAAAGGGAGCTCTGGAGTCACTGGGATATAAAGGCATTTCTAATGTACGCAGGGGGAAATACATTCAGATGAGGCTGAATACTCAGGATAAAGAGAAAGCGGAAAGTGATCTAAAGCAGATGTGTGCTAAACTTTTAGCCAATCCGGTTATTGAGGATTATAGGTATGAAATTGAGGAGAAGTGTGGAAAATGAGATTTGGAGTAGTTGTCTTTCCTGGCTCAAACTGTGACTATGACTGCTACTGGGTGGTTAAACACCTATTGGGAAAAGAGGTTGATTTTGTCTGGCATAAAGAAAAAAATCTGGCCGGTTATGACTGTCTTATTCTTCCCGGGGGCTTTTCCTATGGGGATTATCTTCGCACCGGAGCTATAGCCAGGTTTTCTCCAGTGATGAGTTTGGTGGAAGCTTATGCCCGAGAAGGAGGGTTGGTGATAGGGATATGTAACGGATTTCAGATTTTGCTTGAGGCGGGTCTATTACCCGGGGCCATGATCAGGAATAAGAATCTTCAGTTTGTCTGTAAGTTTATCCATGTTCGGGTAGAGAACCCCCAGACCCCTTACACCAACCTATGTCGTAGAGGACAGGTTCTTAAGATTCCCATTGCCCATATTGAAGGAAATTACTATGCGGATGATGAGACCCTCCAGGAATTGAGGAAAAATAATCAAATTATTTTTAGATATTGTAGTGAGAATGGAACTATCTCTGAGGAGTCCGATCCTAATGGATCAAAGGAGGCTATAGCTGGTATCTGCAATAAAGACGGCAATATTTTGGGGATGATGCCCCATCCAGAAAGGGCATCTGAGTCCATTCTTGGTTCAGAGGATGGTAGACTCATTTTTGAGTCAGTGATAAAAAATTGGAAGCAAAATTTGAATAAGGAGAATGAGAGATGACATCTATAAAAATTGCCCAAATTCGTAAAAGAGACGGAAGGGTAGTTGATTTTGATCAGGAAAAGATCACCAAGGCTGTCTGGGCAGCCGCTCAGGCGGTAGGGGGAAGGGACAGGAGATTGGCCCAGAGATTATCCAATCGGGTGGTGGCTCTGCTGGAGGAAAAATTCCCCCGGGAGATTCCCGGCGTGGAAGATGTTCAGGATCTGGTAGAAAAGGTCTTAATTGAAGAAGGACACGCCCGGACAGCCAAAGCCTATATCCTTTATCGAAAACAGCACGAGAGTCTGAGAAAAATTAAAACTACCTTTCTAGAGGTAGAAAAGATAGTGAGTGATTATCTTTCTCAGATAGATTGGCGAGTGAGGGAAAATAGTAACATAGGATACTCTATGTCCGGACTTATGCTCCATGTAGCTGGCTCGGTGGTTACTGATTATACCCTGGATAGGATTTATTCTATGGAGATAGCGGATGCTCACCGCAATGGCGACATTCACCTGCATGATTTATATTTTGGCATCACCGGCTATTGTGCAGGATGGTCCTTAAGCAAGCTACTTTACGAAGGATTTAATGGTGTTCCCGGAATAATAGAATCTAAGCCAGCAAAGCATCTGGATACCGCACTTCTTCAAATGGTGAATTTCATTGGTACCCTGCAAAACGAATGGGCAGGAGCCCAGGCATTTAATTCCATAGATACTTATCTGGCACCTTTTATAAGAAAAGATAAATTAAGTTATAGAGAGATTAAGCAGGCTATTCAGAAATTCGTTTTCAATGTGAATATAGCTTCTAGATGGGGTGGCCAAAGTCCCTTTGTAAATTTAACTTTTGACTGGACTGTTCCCAGAGACCTTGCCCGTAAGCCG
>Ga0307429_1000444_pt1 | contig 25543 bp, 23 predicted proteins | sample SalMarWE160230MG_FD_202151 | JGI IMG/M metagenome (GOLD analysis project Ga0307429, IMG submission 202151) | Salt marsh sediment microbial communities from the Plum Island Ecosystem LTER, Massachusetts, United States - WE1603-230 | ecosystem: Environmental > Aquatic > Marine > Intertidal zone >... | reverse complement strand
AACTATCAATCTCTGTGAGAATGGGGCGCAGCTTGCCTCTAAATTCGTCTGTCTTTCCCTGCAAAGCCTTATCCGAAAGTTTAGAGATCTTCTTTTCCAAACTGTTGATCTTGTTAACCAAAGGTAGGAGTTTCTTAACTTTTCTTTCCTGGTGAGTACCGAAAATTTTCGTTAGAAAATCCATCATCCTCCCCCTCTTTATATCCCTAATCAATGACTAGTAACTCAAAGATTTTCGTCTCCTCTATTATATCATGCTTACTCATATAGGCAAGCCAAATTAATTTGTTCTTTCTGGAGAAGTTTTCTTTTGATCTCTAACCCTGCTGAAAATCCTCCTAAACTTTTATCCTCTCTAATCACCCTATGACAGGGGATAATGAGAGGAAAGGGATTGTGAGCCAAAGCTTGGCCTACAGCCCGATATCCTTTACTTCCTAATCTTTTTGCTATCCACTTGTAGGAATGAACCTCTCCATAGGGAATCTCCTGGGTAAGTTTCCATACTTTTCTTTGAAAGGGGGAGTATCCATACAGCTTTAAAGAACAATTCGTAAAATCCACTCTTTCCCCTTGCCAGTAGCTAAGTAGATCTTGCTTTAACCGTTTCAGGAAGGAAGAAGATCCTGTTTGCTCCTTCAGGGCTGCCCCGAGACTCCTATATAGATCTTTCTGGCTGTAACAAACGGAAATCTTCACCAGTTTTCCTTTCTCGGACACGGCTCCTATCCAGTATGGACTTAACTTTAGCTTTAAAAAATCGTGCATTTGCTTCCCTAAACTTTTTTCGAGGTCCTAATACTATCGCAATTCCGATGCTTTCAGATACTCAAGAATGCTTCTGGCTGTTTTTTCTCCTATTCCGGGAATCTGTTTTAATTCTTCTAAGCTTTTGTTTTTAATTAGATTAACTGACCTGAAATGGGTTAAAAGAGTCTTTTTTGTTTTTTCTCCCACCCCCGGTATATCATCCAGAGAGGAATGACTCATTTTTCTCTGGCGAATTTTTCTGTGGTAGGAATAGGCAAATCGGTGAGCTTCATCCCTTATTTCCTGCAAGAGCCGTAAAGCAACTGAGTCATGAGGAATATCAAGGGGAAGAGATCTAGAGGGAAGATAAACCTCCTCAAATTCTTTGGCCAATCCTATTAGAGAGACATAACCCAGACCCAGCTCTTTGAGCGTTTTCAGACAGGAAGACAATTGCCCCTTCCCTCCATCTATCAAAATAAGATGAGGAAGAGGATATGATTCTTTTAGTAATCTTTGATAACGTCGTTTTACCACCTCGGAGAGCATAGCAAAATCATTTATCCCCTTGACCGTTTTAATCTTGAATCTTCGATAGCTAGACTTTTCAGCTTTTCCCTCTCGAAAAACAACTACTGACCCGGTAGCTTCTTTTCCCTTTATATTAGAGATGTCGAATCCCTCGATGAGAGAAGGCTTTTCCTTTAGATCTAAATAGTTTTTCAACTGCAGAAGAGCCTCGTTTTTTTCTCTACCTTTCTCCTGTTGCAAAATGAGACGAGCATTTTTTATCACCAACTGCATTAGCTTTACTTTCTTTCCTCTTTGGGGAACATCCAGCTTAATTTTTCCTTCTCGTCTTTCCGAAAACCATCGCTTAATGGCAGCCTGGTCGGTTATTTCATATTGAAGGAGTACCTCCGGAGGAATAAAGGAAACTTTACCATAGTATTGCTTGACGAAAAAGGTTAATATATCTTTTCCTTTATCTTCCTGTCCGATCTTGAGCAGAAAATGTTTATTACCCACCACTTTTCCCTCCCGAATCTGAAAGACAACTACACAGGCCTCCTCACTATTATAAGCAACACCAATCAGATCTCTATCTCCTCCAGGGAAAGAGGCTACCTTCTGAGTCTGACCAATCCTATGAATAGCTCTGATCAAATCCCTCAATTTTGCTGCCCTCTCAAATTTTTCATCCCGACTTGCCTCCTCCATCTCCTTTCCCAACTGAGAAAGTAAACTCTCATAATGTCCCTGAAGGAAAAGAGAAACTCCTCTGGCTAGGCCACCATATTCTCGTGAATTAATTTTTTTCACGCAGGGACCGCTACATTCCTTTATGTGATAATTAAGGCACGGTCTAGATCTTAACTTGAATTTCCCCTTGCATCTGCGCAAGGGGAAAAAACGGTGGATCAACCGCAAACTCTTTCTGGCTGCTTTGACGTCGGTATAAGGACCAAAGTAAAGAGAACCATCCTCCTTAGGGCCTCTAGTTAGAAAAACACGTGGAAAAGGCTCGTAAGCGGTAAGTTTAATGTAGGGATAGGATTTGTCGTCTCTGAGCCGGATGTTATACCGAGGGCGATGGTGTTTTATTAAATTAGACTCCAATAGAAAAGCCTCTGCCTCGGAATCGGTAATTACCCATTCCAAATCCTTAATTTGACCCACCAACGAGTGAATTCTCGAAGAAAAGCTTGTTCTTTGAAAATAAGAGCGTACTCTCTTTCTAAGAGAAAGAGCCTTGCCCACATATAAAACCTTTCTCTTTTCATCCTTTAAAAGGTAGACCCCCGGTGAGTCTGGCAGGCGATTTAGTTTTTTTTCTAAAGTCAAGGTATTCGAAGGGAATTCTTTGACTTGAGAAGCCTTTAATGAACAATTTGTAATTTTTCTTTGAATACTACCCATTTTTAATTCAGCCGCGGATTTACGCTGATATTTCTCTTTTATCATAATACAAATCTTTTGAATTCTGGTTTTCTGCCAAAATCTAGAAATCCATCACCAAGTTCATTATAAACTTCACAAAAAATTCTAAGAATGATATCTGTCATCTCTTTGTGTTTAAACCTATCTGTTTCATCTGTGTGAATCTGTGGCTAAATAGTTACACCCTTTTTTATCGAGGAAAAATTTTAATCTTTGGATTGATTCAGCTACTCTTCTAAAGTCGAATTCCACAAGCTCCAATTTCATCCTTTTTTCCAATTCCTCGACCAATAGACCCTTCCCAGCAAAAATCCTCTTACCTATGTGAACCTCTCCGCTCGAACAACAGGGAGAGCGAGCAATGGTTACCAAAGGAAAAGCTTCTTTTCCATCAAATCTTTTTATTCCCTCTCTTATCTGGTCAGCTAGCTCACCACAGAATTTCTTAAAGCCAGGTATTTTCTCCCATTCATCCTTGGTTCTTTTCTTTCTTTTCCCCATGAACAAAAACTCTGGACAGGGAAGCTGTTCTAGATAAATCGGGTAGCTGGAAAAAAGCCGCAGCAGCTTTTCCGTAGCCAAGGCAGTGATCGCCTCCTCGGCTCTGGTGGTCTGGTTAAGAAGACAATGAGAAAGGAGAATTATGGGCTTATTAGGCATTTGGAGAATCAAAGAAGCTCAAAATCGTGTCTCCATATCTTCTCTGCTTAAATAGCTTGATTTTTTTTCGACTTAAGTTAACTTTTTCCCGGGGCGAATGCTGCACTATAATCCAACTTTTCCCTGTATCTTTCCTTTCTATAATAACGAGAGTCCGATCCTGCAACCCCTGATAATAAGGAGGAGCAATAAAGATAAAGTCAAATCTTTCTTTTTCCAGAAGAAAAGGGAGAAAGGTAAGAACATCCTTCTGCCAGATTTTTGATCGGGACGAAAAATTACAGGAGGCAAGATTTTCTTTTATCGTATGTATCGAGACCGTATCCTTTTCTACAAAAATTACCCTTTCTGCTGCCCTGCTTAAGGCCTCGATCCCTACTGCCCCTGATCCAGAGTAAAGATCGAGAAAATGGCTTCTCTGGATCCTATCGCCTATAACATCAAAAAGGGACTTCCTTATTCGAGAAAGAAGAGGCCGAACAGCTCTCCCCTTGGGAGTCTTTATTGGCCTTCCTCTTGCCACTCCTCCTGTAAGCCTCATTTTTTTCATGGCCAACCATAGGGAATCCTTAGGAATACCTTACAAAAGGAATTCACAAAAAGGTTTTTCACGGTATCCATTTTCACTTCGGGGCCCAGAATTTCAGCTAAAGAAGTCATGTCATTCTCATAAAGACCGCAGGGATTAATCAAAGAAAAGTAGGAAAGATCAATATTTACATTTAAGGATAGCCCATGATAGGTAATCCACCTTTTTACCCCTATTCCAATGCTGGCTATTTTCTTTTTGCCTACCCACACCCCGGTATACCCTGAAATAGATTTTCCCTCAATCCCCAGTTTACCCAAGGATCTTATGACTACTTTTTCCAAATTTCTTATATACTGGTGAATGTCCTTTTGGTCAAGGCTGAGATCAAGTATGGGGTAGGCAACCAGTTGGCCTGGCCCATGGAAAGTCACCCTTCCCCCTCTATTTACACGGAAAAGGGAGATTTTTTTCTGGTGAAGAAACTCCGGTGACGCCAGAATATCTTCTTCCTTTCCCTGTCGGCCCAGAGTGATCACGGGAAGATGTTCCACTAAAATTAAACTATCTTCCATTTGACTGTAAATTCTTCCTTTTACCAACCTTTCCTGGAAAACCCAGCATTGTTGATAATCTTTCAACCCTAAATCAAGCACACTCAATCTTTCCATGGGCCTCTAAAAAGCTTCACCCATACCAAAATAGAATCTTCCTTCTTTTTCCCCTACTCCATAATTTAACCGGATAAGCCCTATGGGAGTCTTGAGCCTTATCCCGAATCCCCAACCTACCTTAAAATCTTCCATTGACGAATCCTCGCCCCATACTCTGCCTGCATCTACAAATAAAGAGCCCAAGAGCTCTTTGGTAAGCGGAACCCTTAACTCTAAACTCCCCAGAACTACTTTATCCCCCCTGAATTCATTTTCTTCGTAGCCCCGCAGAGTTTCCAGACCTCCCAGGTAAAACTGCTCGTAAAAGGGAAGATCCTCTCCCCATCTTCCTCCCAGACGATAGGCAAGTATGGGTGATTTCCAAAATTCGCCTTTCCTCAGATATCCTCGCCATTCCGCATTATACTTGGTAAACTCAAGATCTCCTCCTAAAATTTTTCCTCCACTTTTTTCCACTGAAAGAAAGCTATAGGACCCCCTGTAAGGGTTGAAGGCCTCATCCCTAACTCTGGTATTTCTATCCAGCATAAGCTCCAGGCTACGCTCGATTTTTGAGCCCACATCTAACTCAAGATCCCTGGGAAGAGGTTTTCCTTCTATCTGGCTAATTGTTACCTTTTCATTCTTCAGTCGAATCGAGGTCTCCATATTTTTCCAGATAGGCCATCCTAACCCTATCTTTCCTCCTACTCTTTCCTTTTGGTAGGCCCCTTCACGTTCGTAATATCTGTAGAGTAAGTTGTAGAGGTTGCACTCCAGTCTCAGAGGACTATCCCTCCACCACCTATCTACATAACCAATATCATAGTCGTTTCTTTTTTTTCCAAATTTCCAGTCCAGCTCAATCTTTTTTCCCACTCCCCCCAGATTATCTTTAGACAACTGAATATGCCCTTCCAGCCCGGAAACGGAGCTATATCCTGCCCCAAAAAGAATCTGGCCTCTCTGCTCAGCCTCCTTGACTTTGACTAACAAATCTACTGTTGAGGAAGAGGCAAAGAGAGGTTCAATTTCTACCGTCTCAAAAAAACCTAAATTATAAAGTCTGCGCCATCCCTCTCTGAGCTTATGCGAGTTAAGAATATCCCCTTCTTTAAGAAGAAGAGTGTGTTTGAAAACTCTTTCTTTAGTGAAAGTATTCCCCTCTATTCTGATCTTTCCTGTTTTGGCGAGCGAGCCCTCTTCTATTTGAAGCAGGATCTTTACCTTGTCGGCCTCCCTATCAAATTCCAGATCTGGCTCAAGATCAGCATATATGTAACCTTTTTCTCCATATTTATCTCGAAGGAGGTCCAAACTTTCTTCAAGATAAGTTGGCACAAAAACTTCTCCCTTCCCCGGTCGTAGTTGAGACAGAATTTTAGAAGTAGGAAAGACGCGGTTTCCTTTTATCTCAACTTCTGAGACCGAAAATTTTTTACCTTCCACGATTTCCAGAAAGACTCTCACCCAATGGGTTTTTCCTTTGGTAAAGAACTCAAACCTTGGGGGGTTAAAATAAGCAAAGTAATACCCTTTTTTCTGATAAAGGCCAATAATTTTTTCTAGATCCTTATCTAAATCTGAGGTCTTAGGGTCGAAAAAACTCCGGAATCTTGTCTTCATGGATCTTCTTATCTTCCTATCGGAAAGAACAGTGTTGCCTTCGATTACTACCTCCCTTACTCTGGTTCTACGGCCTTTTTTTACGCTGAGGATAGCCTTACACTTATCTTTTTCTGGTAATCCAACTTGAAAGAGATCCACCGAAGTAGAAAAATAGCCTTTTTTGTCATAAAATGCCAGGATTTTATCACGAGTTTCCTTTATCTTTTTAAAATTCCATAACTCTCCTTCCTTAAAAGTAATCAGGCTCTTGATCTTTTTTTTCTCTCTTCTATCAACTCCTTTAATTTCAATCTCGGCAATTTCTTCATTTTCCTTAACCTGGAAGATGAGCTTTACTCCATCAGTTACCTCCTCTTTTAAGGCTTTAAGGCTTAAAAAAAACCCCATCTCATATATTGCCTGCATATCCTCCCTTACGATCTCCTCTGATAAGGGCTCGCCTACTCTACTTTTTATCACCTCTTTTATCTTCTCAGTCTTGATATGTTTGGCTCCTTGAATCTGAATTTCCCGGATGACAGGAAAGGTTTGAGCCATAGATCCTGATAAGAAGAAAATTGCTAACAAAACCGCCAAAATTAAGATTTCGCCAACCTTCCTAACAAAAACCCCCTCCTTTCGACTATAGAGGGGGCGCCCAGCATTTTTCATCTACTCGCCTTTCTCTAACAACGGTTGCGTAGAGCTCGTAATTTGTCTAAGCAGATTTAATCTTTAACTCTGGTCTTACTTTTCTCTTTCTTTTCAAAGGTAATCTTCCCCTTCTTTATTCCTATCATGATGGTATCTCCTGTTTTGAACCTGCCCTGCAGAATTTCTTCCGAGAGGGGATTTTCAATTAGTCTCTGGATGGCTCGACGCAAGGGTCTTGCCCCAAAATCGGGATCATATCCTTCCTGAGCGATAAAGTCCCTTGCCTCTTTGGTAACCTCTAAGTTTACCTCCTTTTCCTTCAATAATTTCTCTTCTTCTGCCAACATTAAGTCAACTATCTTTTTAATCTCATCTTTAGTTAAACTACGGAAGACGATTACCTCATCTAACCTGTTTAGAAATTCGGGTCGGAAGCTACGTTTTAACTCGGAGGTAACCCTACTCTTCATCTCCTCGTAAGACATTCCACCTCCCTTCTCTGCTTGAAATCCGAGGCTAGATCCACTGGTAATCTGATCGGCCCCCAAATTAGAAGTCATAATCAATACACTATTGCGAAAGTCTACTGTATGGCCTAGACTATCAGATAACCTTCCATCATCCATAATCTGAAGGAGGATATTAAACACGTCTGGATGTGCCTTTTCTATCTCATCGAGGAGGATCACTGAATAGGGACGCCGTCTCACCTTTTCTGTTAATTCCCCTCCTTCTTCGTATCCCACATACCCGGGAGGAGCACCCGTAAGACGACTCACGGTGAATTTCTCCATATATTCGGACATATCAAGACGAATCAAGGCATCTTCATCTCCGAAGAGAAACTCAGCTAAACTCCTGGCCAATTCTGTCTTGCCTACCCCGGTAGGACCTAAGAACATAAAGACACCAATGGGTCGCTTAATATTTTTCACTCCGGCCTGAGCCCTTCGAATAGACTGAGATATCGCCCTTATAGCCTGTTCCTGTCCAACCATTCTCTCATGCAAAGTCTCTTCCATACGGAGAAGTCTTTTAGATTCAGCTTCAGTCAAGTCACGCAGAGGAATATTGGTCCAGCTAGAAACAATGTAGGCAACATCCTTTTCTGTTACTTTCTCCTTCTCCCCTTTCTTACCCTTACCCACCTCCCATTGAGACCTTTCCTTATTTAAGGACTGTTTCAAATTCTTCTCTTTATCCCTCAGATTGGCCGCTTTTTCGAACTCTTGTGCTTTAACTGCGGCTTCCTTTTCTTTCCGAAGCTGTTCTAATTCTGCCTCAATTTTCTTAAGTTCCTTAGGACGGGTGCTACTTTGCAGTCTTATTCTGGCAGCAGCCTCATCCATCACATCAATAGCTTTATCGGGAAGGCATCTACCCTGAATATATCTATAGGAAAGTTTAGTTGCCGCTACCAGAGCGTCGTCGGTTATTTTGACTCGATGAAAAGCCTCATATTTGTCTCTCAAACCCTTCAGGATCTCTATAGTTTCCTTGACTGTGGGTTCGTTCACCATTACTGGCTGAAATCTTCTCTCCAGAGCCTCATCTCGCTCAATATACTTTCTATATTCATCTAAAGTAGTAGCTCCTATACATTGTAATTCTCCTCTGGCAAGAGCCGGTTTAAGAATATTAGAGGCATCGATAGCTCCTTCAGCTGCCCCTGCTCCCACCAAAGTATGCACCTCATCAACAAAAAGAATTATATTCTTTGCCTTCCGAATCTCATTTAATATCCTCTCCATCCTCTTCTCAAATTCTCCTCGATACTTGGTTCCGGCGACTATCCCACCCAGTTCAATTGTGACTACTCGTTTATTTAACAAAAGTTCTGGAAGGGATCCCTGCACAATCTTCTGAGCCAATCCCTCGGCAATAGCTGTTTTTCCTACCCCTGCTTCTCCTATAAGAACAGGATTATTCTTAGTTCGGCGAGAAAGGATTTGGATTACACGCTCAATCTCTTTCTCTCTATCTACTACCGGATCTAACTCTCCATTTTTGGCCAATTGGGTAAGGTCACGCCCAAATCTATCCAGAGCAGGAGTTTTACTGGGTTGAGCTGCTTGTTGGAAGGAAACCTTTTCTCCTCCTAGCAGATTTACCACCTCCTCCCTCACTTTCTCTAGATCAGCTCCCAAATTGATAAGAATCTGAGCAGCCACCCCTTCCCCTTCCCTGATTAATCCTAGAAGAAGATGCTCTGTTCCAATATAGTTATGACCCAAATTTCTCGCTTCCGTTACTGCTAACTCCAATACTTTTTTAGCTCGAGGAGTAAAAGGAATCTGACCCAAAAACAGCGCTCCTCCCCCTCTACCAACTGCTTTCTCCGCTTCCTGCCTAACCCGAGCCAGATCTAGTCCTAAATTTTGCAGAGCTGTAGCCCCCACTCCCTCTCCTTCTCGAATCAGTCCCAGAAGAATATGCTCTGTTCCTAAATAGTCGTGATCTAATCGCTTGGCCTCTTCTCTGGCTAACAAAATCGCTCTTCTTGCTCGTTCGGTAAATCTATTAAACATACAAAACACCTCACAAGATTGAAGTGAAAAGCTATTTTACTATAGCACAAATATGGCTCTTGTCAAGAAATACCTCAGGACAATTTCTTCCGTCGCTGTATAGTAGCTTCTTATTCTTTCTACTCAGCTTCTCGTTTCGGGAAAAATATAAACTCGTCGCCTTGCTCCTCAAACAGTATCTTTTTCTTTTTCCTCAACTCGAAGCTTCATTAAGGTAGCTCCTATAAGGCTTCGGCTACGCCTCCTTCGGACCAGAAAATGTCCTTCGGTAGACCATATAATTTCCTAGTTCATCAAGAAATGGAACTAGTAATCAGTGTAATGGTAAAAATTCGCTCCTTTCAGGATTTAGAGAAAGACGACGAATAGGTAGTCCTCCAATTTCTTCAATCCTTTTTATATACTCTCGTGTCCTCTTAGGGAGATCCTTTTCTATTTTTATCCCGGAAATATCCTCCTTCCATCCTTTCATCTCCTCATAAACAGGCTGACATTTTTCCCAGTACTCCAGTTCAAAGGGAAAATCCTGGATCAGCTTGCCTCTGTATTTATAAGCGACACAAATTTTTATCTTATCTAATAAATCTAGAACATCCAGTTTGGTTAAAATAAGTTCATCAAGTCCATTTACTCTAGCCGCATACCTGAGAATGACTCCGTCGAACCATCCACATCTTCTCGGTCTACCCGTAGTAGCACCGTACTCCTGTCCTCCTTCCTTAAGTATCTCTCCTATTTTTCCCTGTATTTCTGTGGGAAAAGGACCCTGTCCTACTCTGGTAACATAGGCTTTAGCTACTCCCAAAACTTTTCCTATCTTAGTGGGACCTATTCCTACGCCAGTACAAGCACCACCTGCTACGACATTGGATGAGGTCACAAAGGGATATGTTCCATGATCAACATCGAGAAGGGTCCCTTGTGCTCCTTCAAAAAGCATGTTTTTCCCTTCTTGCATTAGTCGATTAACGAGGAGTGAGGTATCAGTAACATATCTTTTTAATTTCCTTCCATATTCTAGATATTGATGGAGGAGATCTTCGGCGGAATAGTTCAATCCGTAGAAGTTTTTCCAGAAGCCAAGATTTATTCTCAATTTTTCAGCCAGAACCCCCTTCTCTAGGAGGTCTGCCACCCTAACGCCTCTTCTGGCCGCTTTATCAGCGTAGGCAGGTCCTATTCCCCTTTTAGTTGTTCCTATTCTCTGCTCACCTCTTCGCTCTTCCTCAATATGCTCTATCCTTTTATGATAGGGCATGACAACGTGGGCATTGCTGGAAAGATAAAGATCTTTGAGTTCGACCTGCTTAGACCGAAGGGTTTCAATCTCGAGGAGTAGATCTTGCGGATCAACTACTACTCCGTTCCCAATTATGCATTTTTTTCCTGGATAAAGAGCACCGGAGGGAATAAGATGAAAGATAAATTTTTCTCCATTTACTACTACTGTATGTCCGGCGTTACTACCTCCTTGAAACCTTACCACCACATCTGAGGTCCTGGCTAAGCTATCGATGACTCTGCCCTTACCCTCATCTCCCCATTGTGTCCCCACTACTACTATATTGGCCAATCTTATTTACTCCTTCACCTTATCTCGCCGGGTTCTCGATCTTCAAAGCGAGTATATTCACTCAAGAAGATCAAAGGTACTCTGCCTATAGGTCCACGACGCTGCTTGTTAATGATAACCTCAGCTTCTCTTTCATCCTCACGTTTTGCCGAATAATAGTATTCTCGATATAAAGAAAGTACCAGATCAGCATCCTGTTCAATGGCCCCCGATTCACGCAAATCAGAAAGTCGGGGCCGCTTATCTTCCTCTCCCCTCCTCTCTACAGATCTGCTTAGCTGAGATGTAGCCACTACTGTTATTCTTAATTCTTTAGCCAGAGCTTTCAAACTCCGGGATATTTCAGTTATCTCCTGTTGCCTATTTTCAGCCCGTCTGTCACCCGCCATTAACTGAAGATAATCAACGATAGCCATTTTAACATCATGTTCAGCTTTTGCCTGACGAACCTTAGCTCTTAACTCCAGTACACCAATACTGGGAGTATCGTCAAGGTAAATAGGAGCATCAGCTAAAACCCCGGCCGCATCAGTAAGCCTGGACCAATCATCTTCAGAAAGAAAACCGGTACGTAATTTTTGGGAGTCAACCCTTGCTTCTGAGCAGAGCAGACGCTCTACCAACTGCTCATTAGCACTTTCCAGGCTAAATATGATCAAGGGTATGTCAGCTTCGATCCCGGCGTATTGGGCAATATTCAGGACAAAAGAGGTCTTTCCCATGGAAGGACGTCCGGCGATGATTATCAAATCGTTGGGCTGAAAGCCCGAGATCAACCTATCCAATTGGCTAAATCCGGTAGGGATTCCGGTAATATGTTCTTTTTTCTCATACAGAGCTTCAATATGCTCAAAGGTCCCCGTTAAAACATCTTTTAAATGGACAAAGGGAGTTTTGATTCTCTTTCGGGTTATGTCAAAAATAAGACTCTGAGCTTTATCCAATACAACATCTAAATCCTGCGAAGCATCGTAGGAGAGAGTACTGATAGAAGCGGATGCCTTAAGTAGCTCCCGCAAGATCTGTTTTTCCTTTACCATCCAGGCATAATAAGATACATTTGTTGTTGTGGGGACCGAATTGACCAGCTCAGCTAGATAAGCAGCTCCTCCCACTTCTTCTAATTTGCCTCGTTTACGAAATTCCTCTCTCAGAGTAACCAGATCTACCGGCTTATTTTTATCAAATAGACTAATTATTCCTTCGTAGACTAATCGGTGGGTCTCGGAGTAGAAATCGCTGGAACTTGTTATTATCTGTGCAACCTTAGGGATGGTCTCTTTCTCCAGAAGCATCGCTCCCAGTGCCGATCTCTCTGCTTCTAAATTCTGAGGAGGAAGCTTTTCCAAAACCTCAGTTAACCCTCTTCCATCTTTCATGCGTCAAAACCCCCGAAAATAAGACCACTTAAAGATGCACTAGCTTTGCCTCAAGAACTTCTTTGATCTTTAAAAGATCTCTCAAAGCCTCTGAAGAAGGTGAGCTATCCAGAACATAAACAGAAACGTTTTTCCCCCCGGGACTTCGTCTACCCATCTGTAGAGATCCTATGTTGACCTGATGTCTTCCCAGCGCAGTGGCTATCCTACCCACTGCTCCAGGCTTATCCACATTAGCGCAAATCAACAAATTTCCTTGAGGGACAAAATCCAGAGGATAATCATCTATCCTCACTATGTGAGGAACCCTCTCAAATACCGTACCGTCAATTCTTCTTTCCTCAATATCAGTAATCAATTTTACCGAGACTAGATTTGTAAATCCTACCTCATGAGGGGTTTTTATCTCCACCAACTTAATTCCCCGTTCTTTAGCTAAAACTGGAGCATTTACATAGTTGACTGTATCGTAAACAGAATTTAACAGACCCTTGAGCAGAGCTACCGTAATTGGTCCGAGTTCGAGCCCGTCAAACTGACCCCCATAGGTAATCATCACCTCTTTAGGATGGCCCTCAGCCAATTGGGCTTCCAAATCTCCCATTTTCTCAGCCAGAGAAAGATAAGGTTCAATCTTTTTCTGCAGCTGGGCAGAAGTGGTAAGAATGTTAACCGCATTTCTTAATGGTTCCCCTTTAAGGGCGTCTATAACCTGCAGGACTATATCTAAAGCAACCCTTTTCTGAGCTTCCTTTGTAGAAGCTCCTAAGTGCGGAGTAAAGATTACTGAATCTAGTTTTAATAGAGGACTACCAAAGGGTTTTCCCTTTTCGAAAACATCCAGAGCGGCCCCTTTAAGCCTATTTTCCTTAAGAGCCTGGTAAAGTGCATCTTCTTGAACGATCCCCCCCCGAGCACAGTTGATAATCCTCGCATCTTTTTTCATCAGGGCAATCTCTCTTTCCCCGATTAAACTCCTGGTCTGGGAGCTAAGGGGAGTATGCACGGTAAGGTAATCTACTTTTGGTAAAAGATCCTCCAGATCCATGAGAGTAGCCCCGAGCTGCTCTGCTCTCTCTTTAGAGATGAAAGGATCGTAGGCTATCGTGCGCATCTTTAGTCCCTGAGCCCTCTTAGCTATCTCACTTCCGATTCTCCCCAATCCCACTATGCCCAAAATCTTTCCATAGACCTCAGTTCCCATAAACTTTTTCCGATTCCATTCTCCACTTCTCAGAGAAAAGTGAGCCTGGGGAATATTACGAGAAAGGGCTAATATCATGGAAATAGTGTGCTCAGCCACGGAGATGGTATTCCCCCCAGGAGTATTCATCACTATTATTCCCTTTTTGGTTGCTGAGGTTATGTCTATATTATCCAGGCCTGTTCCTGCTCTCCCGATTACCTTAAGGCGCGAAGCTGCGCGTATCACTTCTTCGGTTACTTTGGTTTCGGATCTGACAATCAAAGCATCATATTCAGGGATCGTTCTGATTAGTTGTTCCGGTGATAATCCTGGTGCTTCCCTTATCCTAAAACCATCTTCTTTTCTTAATCTATCTATCCCTTCTTTTGCCAAAGGATCACTGATCAAAACCTTCACTCACTACCTCCATATTCATTCTTTCAGTACCTCCTCAGCCGCAGCAACCCCCTTCCCTAATGCTACAGGATAGCCCAACTTTGAGAGACTCATCTCCAGAGAAGATATAGCTGTCACCATATCGCTTCTATCCATCCATCCAAGGTGAGCAATACGGATGATCTTTCCTGCCAGCTCCTCCTGTCCTCCAGCTACCTGCACTCCATATCCATCCCGCATCATGGTTCTCAGCTCATTCGCATCAATCCCCGGGGGAACTTCTATCGCTGTTACCACGTTGGAAGGAACCTTACTGAAAATCTTTAGCCCCAAAGCTAAAGCTGCTTTACGAGTAGCTTCGGCCAACCTGGCATGCCTGGCCAGGACATTTTCCCAACCTTCTTTCTTTAGCAGGCTCAAAGATTCTCTCAAAGCACAGATCAAGGAAACAGCCGGAGTATAAGGAGTTTGATTTTTATCAAGAGCTTTCCTAACCTTTTTAAAATCCCAGTAGTACCGGGGAATATGGGAATTTTCTACGAAGCCCCATGCCTTTGATGACAAAGTAACAAAGGCCAATCCGGGAGGGATCATCAAAGCCTTCTGAGAGCCCCCTATGACTACATCTATCCCCCATTCATTAGTGGGAAAGAATTGGGCACCCAATCCACTTATTGCATCCACCACCAGTATAGCTTGGGTCGGCCTCACAGCTTCGGCTATAGCCTTAATGTCGTAAACCACCCCAGTAGAGGTTTCCACTAATTGGGTAAAGACACCTTTTATTTCAGGATGTGCAGTTAGTTTTTTCTTTATTAGACCCGGGTCAGGGGCACTTCCCCATTTAACATCGAGAGGAATCACCTGAACACCAAAAGCAGTGGCGATCTCGGCCCATCTTTCTCCAAATTTCCCGCCCTTAATCACCAGCACCCTGTCGCCTGAGGAAAGAAGGTTGGCGACAGCCGCTTCCATAGCTCCCGTTCCAGAGGCAGTGAAGACAAAGACTTCCTCCTCGGTTTGAAAAACGTATTTTAATCCCTGGCGGACTTCTCTAAAAATCTCGGCGAATTCCTTACCCCTATGATGAACGATCTCTCTCGCCTGACCTAATCTTACCTCCTCCGGAAGCGGTGTAGGTCCCGGAGTAAATAACCTCTGTTTCATTTTCGACTGCCCTATGCTACATAGACGCTGACTCTTCTTTTTCCTTCAAATCTTACATATCCATTAACTTTAGCAAATAAAGTATCATCTCTACCTTTACCCACATTAAAGCCGGGGCAAAATTTTGTACCTCGCTGTCTTATCAGGATACTGCCAGCTCGGACAAACTGTCCACCAAAACTCTTCACTCCCAGACGCTTGGAAAGACTTTCCCTTCCGTTGGAAGAATGACCTTGTCCTTTTTTGTGAGCCATAAGCAAAACACTCCTTTCTTAGCAATCTAAATTTAAGACCTTGCTAAAATTAGCAGTTTAAAGATAAGAGGCAAATCGAAGATTGTAATTAACCAATCCCTCAAGTCTTAGAGCTAGAGGTTACTCCTTTAATTCACTGATACCTATGGCCAGAATAATTAATCCTACCAAGGCTGCTGCTATACCCACTATTCCCTCCAAAAAAATTAAAACCTTTGGGGCAAAAATCACAATCAACCATATTCCCACTGCGGTCGCTACCGCTCCACCTAAGATCTTTAGCCACTTCTTCATCCTGCATCCTCCTTAATCGAGATTTAAATTCAGTTGTCCCTTTAAAGTTTTCCATCTCTTTAACCAACACAACAAAGGAAAGAGGGAAACGTAAGCCGGGTTCTGTTACCGAAAGGAAAATATCCCTTCGGTGGTGACCATTTATCTAGGACCCAGGTTACCCTAGGCCTCCAGCAGCCTACCCGAGGGTTAAACCCTCCTATTTGGCCTTGCTCCGGGTAGGGTTTGTCCAGGTGAAAAATCACTTTTTCACTGGTAGGCTCTTACCCTACCTTTGCACCCTTACCGCAGCAGTCCTTTGGACTACTGCGGCGGTTTGGTTTCTGTGACACTTTCCGTAAAGTTACCTTTCCTGGGTGTTACCCAGTACCCTTTTTGGGAGCCCGGACTTTCCCCAGAATACCTGCAACAAGGTATCCCGCGGTCACCTCATTCCCTCTTTCCTCTCGCTGCCACTTTAGCCAGTCTATCCGCTTGTTTATTAGCACTTCTTACAACGTAATTGAAGTTCACCTTTTCAAAGAAGCTCTCAAGATGCCTCACTTGAGAATAGAAAAGCCCTAACTTCCTGTCCTTTACCTTGTAGGTTCCCTCTAGTTGTCTTACAAGAAGCTGGCTATCCAGAAAACATTCCACTTCCTTTGCTCTTAGGTAAAGAGCTTCCTCCAGGGCGAAGATTAATGCCATATATTCGGCTACATTATTGGTAGTTATCCCTATGAATTTAGCTATCCTTTTAATCACTTTTCTATCCTCATCGCAGATAATCACTCCTATTCCGGCTCTTCCTGGATTTCCCAATGAGGCCCCATCACTGTAGAGAATAATCTTATCCGGCTCTTTCACCCTTTACCCCTTAGAAAGAAGGCTCCGTCCGCGCGCCTCGTTAGAGATTTTGTCTCTAACGGGGTTTACCTAACTTGTGGTTTCTTGCCCCTCAAACTCTGAATCTGTAGTTCTTTTGCCTTTATATCTTTTTTTAGTCGAGTAATCTTGGCTCCCATCTTTTTAAGTTCTTGATGGCCAATTTTCTTTTGAAGGTGTAGCTCGTATGTCTTTTCCCCTATCTGCTTTAACATATTCTCTATCTCTTTTTTCCCCTGTCTTATTTGGGATCTGAGCCTGGCAATTTGACTAAATCCCTTTGTCTCGGTGGTAAACCGCTCTATTCCTTCTTGGCTAGTTTTTTTAATTCTATCTCCTAACTCATCCAGCTTTTCCCTCCAGTCCTTGGCTTCTCTAGCTGTCTTTTCTACCCCACTTTGAGTAGCTGTCTTGATTCCTTCAGCCAGCTTATCCAATCTCCTTCCTAATTCTTCAAATCCTCCCATTGGTATCACCCCCTAGCCTTCTAGCAATCGGCTTTGCCCATTGCTTGACGCGCCTGAGAGGAGTCGAACCCCCAACCCACGGATCCGAAGTCCGTTGCTCTATCCAATTGAGCTACAGGCGCAAGAGCGGGAAACGGGACTTGAACCCGCGACCCTCAGCTTGGGAAGCTGATGCTCTACCACTGAGCTATTCCCGCCTTTCACATTTTTCCCTTACAAGTAAATATTCAGTGAAGGACGTTCTATGTTGTTGACTGCAAAGAGCAGAGCGGGTAGCCGCACCCTTTAGGGTGCGCAGGCTAAAGCCTGCGACTACCGAGATTGCTTCGCTCACAATGACGGGGTTCACTAAGTATTTACCCTTACAATTCACCGATTTAGAGCAAAACTATTATATCAAATTTATTTCAAAAGGCAACCGATCTTAACGAGGCGCATGGCCCGTTCAGTGGCTTGCCTCAGAGTTTGCCTTGCTTCCTTCATAGCTTCAGCCAAGGGTAAGATTCTATCCACACAGCTTACTACCGCATCTACACCCCTTTCATATAAAGCTTTAACATTTCCTCTAATTTCTCCCCCCATAATAATGACCGGAATTTTTTCCTTTTCCGCGATTTCGGCCACCCCTACTGGTGTCTTTCCATAGGCAGTTTGCTCATCAATTCTTCCCTCTCCACTGATTACCAGATCGGCTCCCTTAATCCTTTTCTCCAGTCGGGAAGCCTCTATTATTAACTTTATTCCTGGGGTAAGCTCAGCCCACAAAAAAGCTATTAAACCTGCTCCTAAACCCCCCGCTGCTCCAGCCCCCGGAGTGTCCTTGACTTCCTTATTCAAATATTTTTTGATCATCATGGCAAAATGAGCCAGATTTTTTTCCAAGATCTTCACCGTCTCCGGAGTAGCACCTTTTTGTGGGCCATAGACCCTTGCTGCTCCTTTAGGTCCACACAAAGGATTATCTACATCAGAGGCGACCAAAATTTCGGTGTTTTTGACTCTGGAGTCAAAAGAGCTCATATCAATCCTTACAATCTCCCCTAAATTTCCTCCCCCAAAAGCGATTTGTTCCCCGGCTCGATTTAAAAGCTTAGCTCCTAATGCTTGAGCCATACCTGCTCCCCCATCTACAGTAGCGCTTCCACCGACTCCTACAATTATTCTCTTGCAACCTCTATCCAGAGCTGCCTTAATCAGTTCTCCTGTTCCATAGGTAGTAGTCAGCAAAGGATTGCGCTGAGACAGCGGGACAAGAGATAATCCAGAAGCCTGTGCCATCTCAACAACTGCTGTGAATCCATCGTCTAATATTCCAAAATGACCTTTTATCCTTTCCCCTAAGGGGGAAGTAACCTCTTGTAGTATGATCTTCCCCCCTCTAGCCTCAACCATGGCTTCAACTGTGCCCTCTCCTCCATCGGCCAGAGGGATCTTTGTCACCTCTGCTTTGGGAAAAACTCTCTTTATCCCCTCTTCAATGACCTCTGCTGCCTCTTTAGCCGTCAAACTCTCCTTAAAAGAATCTGGTGCTACCACAATCTTCACCTTATCACCTGTGTGCCAATTCCCCTATCGGTAAAAATTTCCAGCAAGAGGGAATGAGGTACCTTTCCACTGATAATATGTACCTTGTTTATCCCTGCTTCCAGTGCTCTCTGACAAGCTCTTACTTTGGCCATCATTCCCTTCTGGATCTTTCCTTCCTTAATCAAGTCTTCGATTTGATCTACCTTGAGGGTGGAGACAAAACTTTTCTTGTCCATGGGATCTTTCAGGATTCCCTCTACATCAGTAAGAAAGATCAATTTCTCCGCCTTCAGGGACCCGCTAATTTCAGCAGCTACCATGTCAGCATTTATATTGAGCGTCACTCCCTCTTTGCTTACCCCCACCGGAGCAATGACTGGAATAAACCCTCCTCTTTCCAGAACCTCGATAGGGGTGGGATCTATTCTTTCTACCTCCCCTACCAAACCTAAATTCCTGTCTTTGCATCTTTTAGCCAGAATCAATCTTCCATCCTTACCTTCTAAACCTATGGCCCTGCTCCCAAATTGATTAAGCAGGGAGACTATGGCCTTATTTATCTTTCCTACCAGAACCATCTCCACAATTTCCATGGTCTTCTCATCAGTAACCCGATTGCCCTCGATAAAATGGGGTTTTATATTGAGTCTTTCCATCATCTCGGTTATGGCTTCCCCTCCACCGTGAATGATTACTGGTTTTATCCCCACATATTTCATTAAAGCAATATCTTCCGCGATCCCTTTTTTCAAACTTTCCTCAGTCATGACCTTCCCACTATATTTCACCACCACCGTCTTTCCGAAAAACTTTCGAATATAGGGAAGCGCCTCTGCTAAAACTTTAGCTCGATTTGTGGCTTTCTCCATCCTCATCCTCTCCGACAAACAATAATCTTTTTGTGGATTTTGTCAATCAATCACAACTCATCCTGTCAATTAAAGTTTAAAATGTCACTAAAAACTGGGAAGGTTAACCTAAAACCTGCATTTCTGAATCTGTCATAGAGCCAAGGAGCACCAACCATATTTGCATCCTCTTACATAGTTGATAATGATTTTCATTCTTATTATGATCGATATTTGAAATTTGTCAATCCCTCCCGTTTTTTTGGAAAATTGAAAGTTGGTACTAGTTTGGGTTCTGAGTGCGAAAACGGACTCAAATAGGAGGCTATTGGTCAAAAATGGAATAAGCAGGAAAGGAATTTAGAAGGATTATCCCTTGATTGGCAATCCCTTCCGTAAACTATTAAAGCAGAGCCAGAAAGATAGGATCTTTCCCCTTTTAGTGCTCAGTATTTTGTGAGTTTCCTTAAATTTTTTGGGCTCGTGTTTTTTAAACCAGAGTATTTTAGGACCAACTGATTGTGTGGATAGTGCTTGCCCGGAAATTTTAAATATTTCATCCTTTCCTAACAATCGATTAATCCATTTGATCTCTTCGCTTGATCGAGTATCTATTCCATAAAGAATTGCTTTTCTTAAAGGCTTACCATCCTTATCTATAGGCAGCATAGTAGGAGCTAGCCCACTGCACCCAATAGCAGCTATATCTTTAACACTAATTTGGGCTTGTTCAATTAAAGTCTTACAGATTTTTTTAAAATCGCTCCACCATATCCTCTCTGCATCATGTTCAGCCCAACCTTTTTGAGGCATGCTAGTGCTATGTCCAAGTGTGAATTTACTCACAATTTTTCCTTCTAAGTTTACAAGAACACCTTTTGAATTCTGAGTTCCTATATCTATTCCTAACAGATATTGGCTCATACAAAGCTCTCTATCTTATTTTTGCGACTCTCACTCCAAAGTTTATATAAGAGAGAATATTTTTCTTTCGGGCAAGAGTTACTAATTTGTTCTAAGATTTTGCAATTTTCCTTGATAATTTTAATAAGCTTTCCATCTTTCTCTTCTGATAGACCACAGTGCTTTAACAAAATATCATTGACATTACCAAAAATTTTTTCTCCCTCTTTACATATCTTAATAGCAGATGCAATCATTAGTGAATATGCCAAAGGTAAATATCCTCTGGAAAGGATAAATTTAGCTCCTAAGATGAGTCTTTCCTCTGGTTGAAGCCTGCTTAAGCAATTTCCAACTCCTCTTGCAATAGAGTCTTTAAATAGAGGACAGAGAATTCTTCTTAAAACATCTACAGCATAATTTCTAAGGCCATTTTGTTCTATAACATCTGAATATTTATTTAAAAGTGCTCTCTCTACCTCTCTCAACATCTCCCTTGTCAATTTAAGAAGAGCATCTTCTTGTAAGAGCTCGTAAAAATAAGTGTACTTATTAAGACAACCCAGATAAGCCAAGAAGGCATGAGAACCATTGTGAAGAAATATCTTTGTGTCCCAAAGACGGTCAAAGAGACGATCCTCCTTTATCTGAAAAGCTCTTCCATAAAAAATAGAACTTTTAGCAAAACTCATTCTTATAGGTATTCCATAAAACGGTTCTGCAATGACTCCCCAGCTAATACCTTCGCCAACAGGTTTAAGAGGTTTACTAATTGCTCTCTCATAGCGGCACATTCTTCGAGCTATTGCTTTATCTATCTTAATATTTGGGGGCAAGATAGATAGCCGTTCTTTAAGAAGGCCTTTGAGTTTTCCTGGCACATCCTTGCCATTTTCATAACATAAAATAAATAGATCTTTTCCTTCACATCGTTTTTCTATTCCCTCAGATAATAGATATGCTAATTTTTTTAAGTTAGATACACCTACAGCAGTGAAGATGAGAGAGACTTCTTTTATCTTCTCAATAATTATCTTTCTTTCTTCTGGTTTATCCAAATTTAATCCCGATACATCTTTAACTTCAATTGTTTTTATTCCAGGGATAGATATGTTAACAAAGTAGCGATTTTTCCTATTAAGATATTCTAATAGATCTTCTTTGTAGCTTTGATCAACAAATGTTAATTTATAATCCTGAAAAAGTTCAGGGCCTAAAAAACTAAGGCCTAAAGCCCCTGCACCAAAAATTAAAATTTCCTCTTTCATCATTTTTTTTCCTTAACGTTATCCTCGCACCCATTAGGGATGATACAGATAAAACCAAAAGGCTCCTCTTTAACATTTGAAAACTGATGTAGTTCATTTGGAGGAATAAATATAGCATCTCCAGGTTTAACTTTTTTCTCTATTCCTCCACTTTTTATAATGCCCTCTCCTTTTACTACAAATACTTCGTGTTCCCAGGGATGCTTCTCTTCTGAAGATATACTTTCCTTTTTAACCTCAAAGTATCTCATTTCAAAACTTGGAACTCCTATTTCCTCAGGTAGTAACCATCTAATTGATTTACCGTGAGGAGTCTTTAACTCCTTTGTCCCTTTAATATTAGTTATATACATCTTATACCTCCTCGTATTGATTTAATGTATTTTTTATCCTTTAATAGCACCCATAGTTAGACCACGAACTAACTGTTTCTGGTTGATCCATCCTGCCAGTAATGGGGGCAGGATGGCGATAGTGGATATAGCACACATCTTAGCCCAAAATAAACCTTCCTGTGTCATATAGGTAGCCATGTGAACGGGAAGTGTTGCTGCTCTGGTATAGGTTAAGTGCAATGCAAAAAAGAACTCGTTCCAGATGAAAATAATTAGCAGTAGGATTGTGGCGGACAGTCCATGACGAGATAATGGTAAAATGATTTTGAAGAATGTAGTCAATTCTGTGGCTCCATCTATCTTGGATGCCTCAATCAGTTCATGGGGAATATCTTTAAAAAATGAGCACATCATCCAGATCACTAAAGGAATGTTCATTGCTGTGTATACCAGGGTTAGTCCCCAATAAGTGTCCAGCATACTTAGATGGTTAAAGATAATATATACAGGTATAACGATACCTACCGGTGGAAGCAAAGTAGTTGAAATAAACCAAAAGAATAAATCATCACCTCTCTTAAATTTCGACATTACCAGAGCATAGGATACTGGTACTCCCAACATCATTGATAAGCTCGTGGAAACCAAAGTAATATATACCGAGTTCATAAAGTAGTGACTGATCTCACCACTAAAAATAGTTTTAAAATTTTCCAAGGTTGGAACAAACGATAATGTAGGACTGACCACATCAATCTCATGTTTAAACCCACAGAGAATCATCCAAAAAATAGGGAAAAAATAAATAATTGCTATGATATATGTGATGATGGTAACAATCGCTGAACTTGTTTTTTTCATACTTCTTTTTCTGTAATAGTTTTTCTTAAGGATTTAAATAATACCAAAATAATAACTAGTGAAATGATAATAATTACAACAGCAATGGTTGAGGATTTACCGACATTCCATCCTAAAAAGGCAATCCTGTAAACGTAGTATGGAAAATTTGTAGAGGCAAAACCGGGTCCTCCATGTGTGGTTGTGAATACTAAACCAAACGTCTTTAAGATAAAAATAAGGCTAAGCATTAAACTAATGGTGATATATTTCATAATCATAGGCAGGATAACATAAACAGTTTTATTCCATGCATTAGCTCCATCTACCACAGCAGCTTCTAAGACCTCTCCAGGAATAGATTGTAATCCAGCCAGTAGAACAAGCATGAAAAAAGGCGTCCACTTCCAGATAACTAAGATGATAATAACGAAAAGTGGAGTTTTGGCTAACATATCCGGTGGTGTTAAACCAAAGAATTTACAGAGATAACATAGCAAACCAAATGATGGGTTAAGCATTACATTTCTCCAAAATACCCCAATAACTGAGTCCATAAGAAAGAATGGAGAGATCAGTAAAGTGCGTACAATACTTACCCCTGTAAATTGACGGTTTAATAGAAGTGCAAACAATATACCCAGTATGAGACAAACAACTAATGAAATGATAGTTAAAACTATTGTGTTTTGAAAAACCAGCCAGAACTCACTACTGGTAAATATTCTTTTATAGTATTGTAAACCAATAAACTTTTTGGAAAGATCGGGTCTAACAATAATCCAACGAATCATACTGTTATAAATGGTTATAATAAGGGGAATTTGCGTTATTAACGCAACTAAGATTAAAGCGGGTAAAATTAATATTCCTCTCTTTTTATTTTCGTTCGTCTTGGCACCTTTTTATTTTTATTATGTAAAATTACAAATAAGGGAACATATTGAACAAAATGTTCAATATGTTCCCTTCCCAAAAGCTGCGCTAAGTCAGTAGTTAGTGTTTATATCCACCCTCTTCGGCAACTTCATTGGCAATTTTTTGGCAAGCTTTTAAGGCCTCATCAATAGTTTTTTTGCCAGCGATAGTTGCAGCCAACTGCTGTGCTACTTCACTGCCAAGATGTGGCCATTCAGGAAAAACGACAAATGGCGTACCAATATAGGGTGTTGGCAATATGGATGGGTGATTATAATCAACGGCTCTCATAGCACTCAAAACCAGAGGAGCAAAACCAGCAACTTTTTGGTATTTTGGATTTTCATAGGTAGATTTTCTGGAGCCTGAAGGTGCGTTGACCCAGCCTTTAGTTTCACCAACTAAATTGATATAATCTTTACTGGTAACCCAGGTGAGAAATTTAAAAGCTTCTTTCTTATGTTTGCTGGCGGATTCCATAGCTAATGACCAGGCCCAAAGCCAGCCATTATTGTGTTTTTTTGCATAAGGAGCTCTTGCATAGCCGAGTTTTCCAACAACTTTGGATTGGGATGGATCATTTAAGAGACCAGCACCTACCGAAGCATCATACCAAATCCCGGCTTTACCTTGTGCCATAAGGGTTAGACCTTCAGTAAATCCAACACCTGTTGCACCTGGTTCGCTTACTTCCTTAATGAGTGTGTTGTAAAATTCAAAGGCGTTTTTCATCTCAGGTGTATCAAATTGGGCATTCCAGTCCATATCATACCAGCGGCCGCCAAAAGCATTAATCATAGTACCAAATACGGCCATATTTTCACCCCACCCGGGGAGACCACGTAAACATAAACCATAAAATCCATTATCCGGATTATGAAGCTTCGTAGCAAATTCTAAAATTTGATTCCAGGAAGGTTCTTCAGGCATTGTCAAACCAGCTTTTTCAAAGAGGTCCTTGCGGTAGTAGGTAATACTCGTCTCACCATAGAAGGGAAGTGCATATAATTGTCCTTTTGCGCTCAACCCTTCACGAACTGACTGTAAAACATCGTCTAAATCATAGGCTTTTTTTGCAGTAGTATCCATATCGGTGAGAAAAGGATCAAGTGGAGCAATCCATCCATAGTTCACCCAATTTTTGACTTCTATGATACCTATGGTGACGATGTCAAATTTACCAGCACCCAATGCAACGTCTTCAGTAATCTTTTGACGAAGTTCATTCTCAGGAAGAATTACCCAGTTAAGTTTGATGCCTGTCTCTTCAGTAAATTGAGGGGAAAGAGCCTCCATAATTTTCATATCCGGGTTATTTACTGTAGCGATGGTAAGAGTAACATTTTTAGCAAGAGATGTAGTGGTACTCATAGCTAAAATAACCAATAGGATTAAAATTTTTTTTATCATTTTTACACTCCTTTTGGATTTTTGACATCTTTTATTCTTTATTTATTCTTTCCTGAAAGCTCCTAAAAAAACTTAATTATTTAACGTTTTTCTTCTTTAGAAGCTTTCCTTCCTCAAGCTAATGGGCCTATTTATTTTTATCTTTCACCTCCCTCTGGCCTTATTTTTAGATTTTTCCTTTGTCAAAGCATAACTTATTAATCCATAAAATGGCCACCATCAATTTAAGATTCCATTATTTTTTTTGCTGCAGTCTCATCAGTTACTAAAGTTGTTATTAAACCCGAACGTAATAGTCCCCGAATAGCTCGAACTTTGTATTCTCCTCCTGCAATGACTACTCTATCCTGGATGTTTTTTAGCATATTTACAGGGATGCTTACTAATCTTTCCTCAAGATTAGTGTGAATAAAATTTCCATCTTGATCAAAACAGTGCCCTAAAATATCTCCAACCGCGCCTAATTGTTTTAATTTTTGTAATTCTTCTGAACTTATCAGCTTTGGAGAAAGCAATGTCCCTTTTTCAATAGCTCCAATCCCAAATAACGCTTGTTTACATTTTTCCCACATACCCCTTATCTGTTGGCCC
>Ga0307429_1000442_pt1 | contig 25577 bp, 25 predicted proteins | sample SalMarWE160230MG_FD_202151 | JGI IMG/M metagenome (GOLD analysis project Ga0307429, IMG submission 202151) | Salt marsh sediment microbial communities from the Plum Island Ecosystem LTER, Massachusetts, United States - WE1603-230 | ecosystem: Environmental > Aquatic > Marine > Intertidal zone >... | reverse complement strand
ACGGAGTTGGTGAGCGCGCAACTATTTCTTTCTTTACTAGCAAAGAAAACAATTTAAGGCAGATAGGTCAGGTCAGGTTTCCTCATTCTCTTGGTCATCTTTATGCTTCTGTAACAGGATTCCTTGGGTTTAGGATGACCCATGATGAAGGGAAAGTTATGGCTCTTGCCGCTTTCGGAGAAGATAATTACCGAGAGCTATTCTCTAAATTAGTGCGGGTCAATAGGACGCGCAAGAGAATCGAAATAGATACCAAACTACTGGATTATCACGCAGCAAGAAATGGTGTTTTCTCTAAGGAATGGCTCAAACTAATGGGAATGACTCCTCGAAGGAGGGACGAGCCTTTGACTCAACGACACAAAGATCTTGCCTGTTCCTTGCAAACCTGTGTGGAGGAAACGATATTTTCTCTCCTGAGAATGTACTTTCCGGGTAGTCGAAGAGCTCTTTGTGCTGCGGGTGGCCTTTTCTTGAATTCTGTAATGAACGGGAAGATTCTCCAAAATTATAATGATAAATTCTTCGTCCAACCTGCGGCTGGAGATAATGGAGTATCGCTCGGAGCAGCATTATATGTTAGCTCAATGATGGAAAGGAATTATCAAAGACACCCTTTGGTGAACGTCTATTTAGGAAGGGAATTCAAAGATAAGGAGATAAGAGAAGCTTTAGAGATGCATTCAATAAATCCTCGAATGTCTAATAATATTTTCTCTGAAACAGCCGACTTCGTTGCTCAAGGTAAGATTGTTGGTTGGTTCAGGGGTCGCATGGAATTTGGCCCCAGGGCATTGGGGAATAGAACTATCCTTGCCTGCCCCACAGAGGCAAGGATGAAAGATATCGTAAACTTGAAGGTCAAGCATCGTGAAGGATTTAGACCGTTTGCGGGTTCAGTCATGTTAGAGGAAGCGCACGAATATTTTGAAGATGTTCAAGAATCCCCTTTTATGTTGAAAGTGTTTTATTTTAGGAAGAAATATAGGGATGTATTCCCAGCAATTAGTCATATTGATTTCTCTTGCAGAATTCAAACTGTAACTCAACAACAGAATCCAGACCTGCATAAGCTTCTTAAAGAAGTTAGGAAAAGAACAGGCTATGGGGTAGTTCTGAATACCTCAATGAACGTAGCCGGGGAACCTATTGTCAATACGGCAAGCGAGGCTATTGAATTGATAAGTAAAACTGATTTAGATATTATGATATTGAAAAACTACGTTATTCGAAAACAAGACCTCGTCAACGGCGTCTAGCAGTGTGTATCTAGTTCGGGCTTTGTCCTCACCTCAATCCGCTAGGCCGACTTCAGATACACGCGAGGTCCCATATGGAATACGTCTGCAAAGAGTGGCCGAAATATGAAAGAAGTAAGTAAAGAAAATGAAAAGCAGTTTTTCGATTGGACGTTTGAATTCGGAACCAGAAAACCAGTCTCCAACAAAAAATCGAAAGATGGATTGAGGAGAACAGCGTTGACAAAAAGCAATTTGACTAAGGCCGAGAAGGAACATATCTTGACTAATCCTCATTATGTTGTAATATCTAATCTGGAGAAGTGAATGGGCATCTTCAAAAAGTGCGCCTGTAGCTCAGTTGGATAGAGCAACGGACTTCTAATCCGTAGGTCAGGGGTTCGAATCCTCTCAGGCGCGCCTAACAACTATCGACTACGAGTGCCGGGGCTTGGTTGATGATTATTCAACTTCCTGCGGGGGTAGCTCAGCTGGTAGAGCATCGGCCTTCCAAGCCGAAAAAGGTAAATTCCAAAAGTAAGTCCAGAAGCGGCAAACCGACTCCAGATAAACCTCGTAAGTGATTTTCTTTCCTCACCAATTTGTATCAATCTATGTCATTTTGTACCTCACATGGACACTATTTGGACACCTAAATTTCTTGTGTCAGGAGTCATATTTGGATGTTTGATGAGGCTTTACGTAAGAATAAAGAAGGAAGGTGTTAACAAACGAAAGCTATTTGTTAGTTTCCGTTTAAGGGGTAAGGGAAAATATGAAGCTAGAATTAAATGTAATTGTGCATGAGGCACCAGACAGCAATTTTCAGGATCATGCTGTGTAGACTTCGATTGTTTTGACTGGGTAAAAATCCTGATCATTAGTGACAATATGCTTGGTTCCTTCGCATCTGGCAACAGCGACATGGAAAGCATCGCTATACTCCAAGTCGTATCGATTAATGATTCTGTGAGTGTACTGGAGTATCCTTTCTGCCTTGGATAAACCTCTACGGATAAAAGGGGTAGGAATCTTTATGTCAAATCCAAAACTTCGAATCACTTGAAAGCACTTTCTCTCAAATCGTCTTGCACGAGTGAAAGCCCAGTGGTATTCAGCTGAATGCTTATGTTTGAACTGCCCATAAGTCAAGCCTTGCAGACCGAGCTGATCTCTGACGTTTAAGATCTGGTTCCGCACGATAACCCATAGTAGTTCTTGGACAGCCCATACATCAGTCCACATATGCACCTTTCTTACGGTCATTCGTTCGTAGAATTCTTTACTTGACTTTAATCTGGGTTCACGAGGGCGATGGGAGTATTGTAGTAAATCAAGGATGAAACTCGTGTCGATATAGACATCCTTCGCGATAACTGCGACTGAGTCAAAGCGTTGAAGTGTGCTTTTCATATATTCTGATACTAGTCCTCACCTCGGATCTCCTCATATTCTTCTCGACTTATAGCAGGTAGTCTTTTTGCTAGTTTGAATGGATCCCCTTTTGTCGTTCGGGGGACTCCACCGAGGGTTTTTAGGTCCTTGACTATTTCTTTGTCTAATTCTTCTTCTCTACATATTCTCTCGGAAATTTGCTCTATGAGTTTTTTGTTTCGCCTTGTTTCTTCTTCAAGAGTATTTATTCTTTCCTTTAAGTCTTCGATCTTTCCTGTTTCGCTTAATTCATGCATTACCTTAGAAAAACTTGAACCAGTCTGTAATTGATACCACTGAGGGTGCCATTTGGATAATATGTCCGCAATGCGTTTCCAGCTTTTCTCATCAAAGGCTTTTTGATAGATTTCGTGCAAATCTAACCTATTCAAAGCTTTTTGAATTATCTCGCTAGGATTCCTTGGAGGCATATAGGATATTTGGGGAATGAGCCATTCCATTCCTGTGAGGGGCTTTTCTTTCAGCCTTTCAAGGTTTTCCGTTTCTTTTTCAATAGCCAAATAATTCTTCAGTCTGTTTCTCATTATTTCTTCACCTCCAAAAATTGACTGATTATTTTGTTTGACCTCTGAAGAACATCATTAATTAGGTTTAAGGATAACTTGCGAGCAAGACCGATTATTGCGTTAACATGAATCACTTTCTGCGGAAACGTATCAATAATCAGAGACTGCAAGGGACCGGAGCTTCTAAAACGAACACCGCATAACTCAACTTTAGTTTTTCTAGAGGAACCGAGTTTAATTGGCAAGGGAGTGATAACCTTTGTTCTCGGGTATTTAAAATCCAAAAAAGCAGTAAAATTAATCGAACTCTTTTGAATCTTTCCAACCTCTTCAATGACGCTTTGCACATCTTTCAATGTAGTGTGATGACGTTTTCCTCGGGAACTTACAGGCCGGCATTCTATTAGAAGCCGACTCTCTTCTTTTTTTTTTGGCAAGAATGCATAGAAAAATAACTCATGGGGAACCCGGTCCCTAGAATATCGATATGATAACATTAAAGCTTCCTTTTTTATCTCCGAGACCATTTTATCTGAAAGCAAAATTTGTCCTTGTAATGCTAAATTATCGCAGTAGCATGCTTTCAGATTAGGCAATGACGATCCCATTTTATTTCACTAACTCTTTCAATTATCAGAGAATAGTGGTAATCAATAATACCTCATTGTTCTTTGACGGTCTATAGCTTACCAAAGTTCTCTTATTCAATTGGGAGAGTTTAGGGAGGAGACGCTCTTGGTAAGGATTGAAGAAGAATTTGAGCAGTTATAGATTTGAGGTCGGTTGGGAATATCGGGGTAGGCCACCGTGAAGTTTTAGCATTGGCCCCGATAGTATTTCGAATTGATCCAAATTTTGGTAATATCCTTGTAAATCCTAAATTTTGGCCCGTGTGGTCCCCAGATTCCTGGTTCCCTGTCTGCTGCTCAAGACAAATTTTCTCGGAGGGACTCCCCTCAAAAAGACTTGGATAACTAAAATGTGTCATCGCAGTGGAAATCCACATAAGTGTTAAAGTGACCACCAAAGCCCCCAAGAAAATTCTTCCTCTCTTCTTCAAGCCCTATTCACCTCCTCTCTGAAATCTAAATAATTCTGAATTTATTGTTACACAACTAATCAAAGATGTCAAGTAAACGAATTAAATTGGGTGATGTGTAACAGAGAGTGGAATTGATTTTTAGACTGGTTACTAAAGGAAGGATTTCTTTCAAAGCTTTTAAGGCTCCCGCCCGCCTCCTTAGGTGTATATTATACTTCATATCGGCAATTTTGTCAAGGGGGTTTCCCCCAAAACCCTCACCAGACAAGCCTTTGAGATTTTTCTCGTTGACTCATCTCCTCATTTTTGTTTCTTTAGCCACTGATCAACAATATCCTCTTGATAAGTTGAACGTTCCAATTCTTCCCGCTGGATCCCCTCTCTGGGATAAGTCGGGATACCTATAACTCTTGCGGGCTGCTCTTCTTCTAAGCCCCTCATAATGTTACCAATTTCAACACCAAAGGGGACAAAGATTTTAGCTGACCACTTTGCATCGCTCCATTTCCTTGCTGCTAACCAGTCATACCCTTCAATTTTAAGAACTGCTGCTTGATAAGCTGAAATTGCAGGCTGAACTGCCGCAGCAGCTTGAGTCGGTAAGAACACAAACCAGGGCCAAAGTCTTACCCCTGCTTTTTTAGCTGTATAAACGGTGGCTGCTACCATTCCTATCCATTTTATTTCTTTCCATATTTGATACGCCCCTTCCTTTCTCTGTCCTCGTTTGAACGCCTCTGCTGCTCTTTTGTATCTTCCGCCGTGCATTACTAAACCATAAGTAGGCCAGGTTAAAAACTGTCCTCCGATCTTACCAACGCCTGATCTCATCCATTGAGGTCTTACCTCTCTCTGGTATCTCCATTGTGTCATAGCTTGTCGTTGATCAGCCACCATATCGGCTAATTGCTCCCATTTCTCCTGCTCTACTAAAGCCCTTCCCATCTTTTGAATGGTCGGGTGCAGTCCCGCAAAATCAGTCTTACTATAAAAGGTATCGTTGTCTATTTCTTCCTTCGCCAATAAACTTATAAAGTGATTCATCCTGGCCCACTCTGCTAGATAAATCGTGCCACGGTTATAGTGATCTGCACTTTGGAATAAAAACATTCCTACGTTTCTAAGATGCGCCTGTCCTTTTAGGAGTTTTCTCCAGGTTGATTTTCCGTAGTATCTCTCGATATTTCTTTGAACATAGGGGGCAAAGCCTGTCTGTATGCCCGATTGAGCTAAGATTTTCTGTCCTTCCTCGGAAAAGTAGAGTTTGTTTCCAATGGCCATCCATTTCGCTGGCATCTCCGACCAGTTATGGAAGCTCTGAGTCAGGTTCTTGACAGCAGAGCCAGGATTACCGGCAATTGTGCCTAAATAAACGGTATTTACTAGAGCAGCCATAACATCGGTATCTTCTTCAATATCTCCCTTAGTCATTTTCCCTATCATCTGGGATACCGAGGTTTTGAAAGCCTTGTCAAAATCTCCCACTCCGCCTGTGAGAAAGACGGCTAACTTTTCGATCTCGTTTCTGGCAGGAATAGGAAAGTCTTTACTTACATCCCCCAGTTCGTGGATTTTATTTCTATATTCGGCCCAGGTTCCAGCGTTAAAGTAAATCCTCAGCAAATCTTCTACCGTAAAGGCATCTATGATCTCCCCCATACTTTTTCTTGCTCTCTTAAAGAAAGGAATCACCTCCGAGGGAATCCCCTCCCAGGAGATAGGAATATCCTCAAGTCTTTTTCTTTCTGCTCCACTCAGTAGCGGTAAATAATCCTGTAAATACCTCTCAGGTGCGATGCCAAATCTTTGAAAACCATAGTCAAACATTGCTCGGATCTCATCTGTTTTTTTCATTAGCTCAGGGGAGAGTTCCGGCACTTCTTCTTTTGCCTGCTTACCCTTCATATAGAGCGTTGTTTGAATAATGTCATTCCTGGAAACGCCCTTGAATAGCCCGGAGATATAGCGGTCAAAATACTTATTATCTCTAAATCTTACTTTCCCTGTCTCAATGATAGGTCTTATAACCTGTGAATATACAGGGACGCCTGTTTTCTCCTCGTAGTCCATTGACCAATGTTCTGAAGAATCAAGCTGTGCTCTAATCCCGACCCTGTAATCAGGTTCTTCCTCTTTAATCAACTCCTCAATACGAGGGGGACCCCCAATAGCAGGTGGACCACCCTCTGGCACGAGAGGCGTAGCAGGTAAAGCCTCTTCTATTTCAACTAAAGACTGGATTCCTTCCCACTCCTCCCAGTTATCGGTAGCTGTAATCTTTTGCTCTGAAGTCCTAAAGGCTGTCTCCTCTGATATTTTTATCGTATCTGATTTCTCTGCGTTTGTGAGGGCTTGTTGGAGATTAAATTGTCGCTCTTCCAAACCTTCATCTCCTATCATAATCTCGAATAATTCGGGGTAGTCGTCAGGGTGGTCATAAACGAGGTTCATCGCTTCACTCAAATGGTCTCCCCTGGTTGGCTTCTTAGCATAATACTCCAGTTTGGTATTAAGCTCATCCATTGTCATCCCAAGGGATTCCGCCATCTCATCAAACGGAAGTCCATTTTTATTTTTAGTTGCCAGGGGCCAGATCTGCCAGCCCTCATCTTTTTTCGTCCCATAGTCTTTTACTGCCGGGCCATACTTAATACCACCCTGTTTTTGGATATTTTGAATTAAGGTTTTTTTAGCCGTCCCGAGAGTAGTTTTAACAAAGTCAATCAAATCCTCAAATTGCGTATCGAGGGACTTAGATATTCCTTGCCTTTCTTTTCTAATTGCTTCTAGCTCAACCCTAATACTATCGGGATGGATAACTGGTTCTCTTTTTATAAGAGCTTGATAGGCAGTTGGATCATTCTCTTTTAGATAGTCAGTAAATTCTTTATCTAACCTGGTTGGATCTTCAATATGCTCTCCCGTTAAGTTATAAATGTATAACTGCTGATGGAACTTATCAGGAAAATAGCCCGTTTCGGCTACGTTTCGGGAGATCTCAAGATTCTGTTTTGATTTAATAAATTCTGGTCGAGGCTCTACCACTCTTAGCTGCTTGTCAATTTCTTCAATCTCAGCCTGATAGTTACGGGGCTTTATTGCTACCTCACCCCGCAAGACAGTTACTTCCTCTGGTCTTTTTCTCTGAATTAACTTATCTACGATAGCAGGTGTTACCTCAGAAAGTCTCGTCATAACTCCCTCTGTTACAGCCCAGGTGTCTGCTCCTTGCTTTACTAGATTAGCTGCGGTTCGGGTCCCGATTTTTGCTTGTTGTCTGGCAAGTTGCTCCGCAATGTAGGGATGTGTCCTCTGACTTACCGACAGTAGGTTGGAGTAAAGCTCTTTGTAATATGTGGAGTATCTTAATGTGGTAGGCTCCATCTCTCTTATAATGGCGGGAATACTTCTCCTGAAAGCCTCAGCTTGCCTGGTAAGATCAGCAGTTTTCGGGGTTGTAACAGGACGATAGCCGATAACTGTTTTCTCGATGACTGGCATTTTAAGACCTTTACCTGTGGTAACTATTTCTTTACCCCTCACTTCCTTAATAATTGGCTGATAGCGAGGGACAAATTGTGTGAATCTACCATAGGCAGCCTTTAAGTAAGGTAGGCCAGCATACCCTAAACCAGCTAGTATAGCTATTGCCGTTCCCCATCTATAAGCTGTCTGTGCTGCGGGGGGAGTCTTAGCCCATTTCTCAGCAGGCACAAAGGGGGGTCGAATACCTTTCGGCTCATACCTTAGCCAGGCTTCCCATTCCCTTGTTTCTTCCTGGGTGAGAGCTTCATCTCTTACTATTTTACTGTGAATGGGTAATAAGGTTTCTGTCCACCACTTCTCACCCATTTTTTCTTCCACTTCAGGAAACTTAAAAATGTATTCCCCTAAATTAGCAGCTTCTTTCTTGGTTTTCTCAAGGGCAGTTTGAGAAGCACTTAATATCTCCTCAAATCCCCCCCACCAAGGCTTAGATTGTCTTTTAATCCATTCATCTACTAAGTCAGGCATTTAGAATTTAACTCCTGCGTTTCTTATCGCCTCATCAGAATGGCCCATTCCTCTTAGCGTCTCTGCCATACCTTCTGAGGTTAGCTCTGCTCCCCCCGATTGCTCTAAAATTCTTCTCATATCAACTCGAATCTTGCCTCCGGTAGCTTTATCAATGTCCTCTTGTGAATAACCTCTTACCCCTAATCCAGTCTTTTCCCAAGGTTCAACGAGAGGCTTCCCTTCTTTTTTGCCAAATATCATCTCGCCAATAGTCCCGATATGCACTCTTGGATCAAGCCATTTCAGTCCTTCTCTCCAGGTAAACCAGGGACGTTTCTCTGCCTCTTCTCTTGCCTTCTTTTTACCCAAAATCCAGTCCCCTAGCGTTTCGGCTTCTGTCCCCTTGATGCCAGGTTTGGTTTCCCTCATACTTTTAAGAACAATATCACCAATTGTCGGCATCTCATTCTCCTTATTTTTTCTGGGCTGTGTCTAAACTAATGAGTCTATCTCTACCCCTCACGATTTCTGGATTTTCAACAAGAGTTAAAATCGTAGCTATCTGTCCAACATCAAAGAAGAGGATTAAAGACATTATCGCACCAAGATACTGGTCAGTTCCTTTATAGTCTATAAGGGGATGCTCGATTATAGAGACAAAATCCATTGAGAAGGTGCTCTGACCTTTCTCCACTCTGAGCTGGTCTCCTTCGCTAAGCCCTTCCTTGCCGAAAGCTGCCAGTCTCATCTTTGCTTGCTCGGTCTCATTATATTCATCCCATCTAGGTAGAGCTTCTGGACGTAAGTTAAAAATCTCTCTTAGGGCCTTCTGAGTAAGATTCTTTCCGGGATCTTTAATTGGATCAGCCAAGTCATTTTGTAGTCTATCTTGTTTATCACGTGAAAGTCCAAAGTAAGGCAACTGCTCATCTGTCAGTACAGACGCATAAGCAGGGACATCTGTATAGTCAATGAAGGTCATTGCTGCCTTATGCTGTCTTTCTGTTAGCGTCCCCTTAGCAAGTGCTGCCGAAATTGTTTCCTCTTTCTGCCAGGGGAACATTCCAGGAGTCCATTTCTCGGTAACTCCAGTAACTCCAGGCATTTCTCCTGCCTCTCTTGCTCTTTGCCTTTCTGCCTCAGGACGAGCCAAAACTCCTTCTATTCCCTTGGGCATCATTCCCCTACCAACCTCGGTTATCCCAGGGTATCTCGGTTCAGCTCTTCCTGCCCTTCTTACGAACTCAGCTAGCCTTTCTTCCTCTGGCAGTTCGCCTAGACGTAGTTCCCCTAGAAAACCAGGCTCAGTTCCCGTTCTAAGTTGTTCTAGCCTTGCTCTAGCTGTTTCCGGAGCTGGTTCGCCTCCTATGCGCCAGGTCTCCTGAGTTAAAGGTGGAGCTGCCCCTGCTTGCTCGATATAATAATCAAGTAGCGGATGCGATTCAACCCCTATTCTCTTTCTCACTTTCGCAATTGCTATCTCCCTGTCTGCTGCTGTAAGCTCAGGTAGAAGTTCTGCCAACGCCTCAATGTCTGCTATGTCCCTGGGATTCGCTATTGCCTGGAGTTTTGCTAAACGAGGCATTCTTTCCCGTTCTGTTCTTTCTTTCCTCGCTGCAAGTCCTTGGCCAATTATACCACCCGGAGCAAGTCCTCGACCAATACTACCTAACAAACCTGCTATTACATCTTGATTTGCCATTTTTTATATACCTCCTTTGTTTCACTTTATAAAATTAACCAAATTTAAGCCATAATCCTATTCCGCCAAGGATAATATCTCCAATAGCGCCCCATATGGATTGTCTTTCCTGGGAGTTATATCCCATTCGCTGCAATTCCATATCGAACTCGAACTTCATTTCCGCCATCATTTTAGCAAAATCCTGTTCCATTTGGAGAAACTCAAACTGGAATGCCTGACTACGAGATTGAAACTCAAACTGAAAGTCATATCCAGCTTGCATTGTAGCCCAGTCGAATAATAGCCGTCTAACTACATCAAACTCTCTCCAAGCAGCCTCCCAACCTTGTGCATCAGCTTTCCATTCATCCAGACCTCCCGAGTAGGCAGACTGATAAACTCGTTGGTATTCATCCCTGGCTACATTAAAAGCCATCTCCTCTATACGCTGACCAAATTCGGTGGAAGCCACTTCTGAGGAGAATACTTTAGTATATTCAGTCATGGCTGCATCCCAGGCTCTAGTAGAAGCCTCAAAATGAGCCGTGCCAACCATTATTTCAGATTCATACACTTTCGTATATTCCCTGTTGGCGGCTTGCCAGGCATCGCTCTCTGCTCCATAACCGAGATTTAGATGCTGCATAGCCAGATCCAAACCTTTTACAATTCCTTCTTGCTCACGAATTACTGACTCTTTCTCCAACTCAGCCCGATACGTCCCTCTTGTTGCAGCAGCTTTTCGAGTCGCCAACCTTTCAGCTTCCCTTTCCATACCGCTTCTCAAAAGATTTTTCTCTGACCAGTATTCCCTTAGCTCCGGCATATACTCTTCCATGGCTAAGCGCTCTTCTTCAGTATAAGCCGCCATTAACTCCTCCACTGGTAAGCCTAAGCCCTCACCCCTGAGCATACGGCCTATTACATCCTCAGCCTGCCCATACATCGGGCCGAGCTGTGGATATTCTACGGGAAACTGCTGATATAGTGGAAGCTCTAGCGTTGGATAAGGTGAAGGAAAAGGCTGGTAAATAGGTAAATCAGAAACAGGGTATTCTGCACCAAATGCTTGATAACGAGGTAGTGTAAGAGTAGGATAAGGCACTCCATATCTTTCTTCCCAGGCTTCTTTTTCCGCAGGTGTGGGTTCTCCTGGTGCTGGTTCTCCATCCCCTCCCTCTTCCTCTGCTGCTTCAATCCAAGCACCATACACCCCTTGTAAATACTTAGCCATCTCGCCAGCACCACCACTAATAACTCCCTGGATATACGACTTAAAAGGGTCACTCCAATCGTGGATTCTAAACTCATGCGAGGAAGGCCATCCAAGCTCGCCCCGCTCTTCCACAGTAGGCCAACCTTCTTGTCCTAAAAGCTGACTAAGCTCATCTTCCGTCATACCTGTAATATCATGAGTCCACTCAAAAGTTGGGTCTGCCATATCTCTTCACCTCCCTAATCTAATTTACTCTTTGTCTTAAAGACGCTGAGATTGCTAACTTTCGAGACTTGATAAGCCCGTATAACCCGTGAATGATTCGCTCTAGTATAGGAGATCTATCTCCCGTTATGCTGCGATAATTCTTATAATGGGAGCTCAATTGAAAATAAGCCCGGATAAATCCTTTAAGCTCCTTTTCTATCCCTATGCTCATACGAAGATGGTCCGATATCCTGTCCAGCATAAAGAATATTGTTACATCATCCTTTTCTTGAAACTCCACCTTTTGCCAGTTCCGACCTTTATTAACAGCTCGCTCCATAACGTCAATTGTTCTTCTTAAAGCCTCTCTTTGCTTGTCATTAAATAATGGAGAAAGAGAATCAGAAAAACTAAGCTCCCTTGCTTTTTCTACAATACCTTTGAAATTCATTTTATAGACTTGATTTGGTTTAACCTAGGTTTAACTACCGACATGATTCCCTTTTGTTTTTCCTTTGAAACTGAGTTAAATAGAGCCAGGGTAAATTCTTTATTCTCTTTGGGACTGCCCCTATTAAAAAAGCTCACTCTCGCAAACCCCTCAGTCACAAAGAATACAAATTTATCCCTTATGTAGTCCTCCCAAAGAAAGACCATCTCTTTCATCACTTTCTTAAATTTCAAGAGATCTCTCTCGAGGGCCTCCACAAATTCGCAAAACTCTAAGTAATTTCCCCAACCCACCTTTTTTATTTCCGAATGACCACGATAATACCAGAGATAGTTATGTAAATGTATCAGTTCAGGTTGTTTAATGAATGCAAAAAGCTCAGACGACTCAATCTTTGCCCTCTTAATCGTCATTCTCTTCATCCCGATAGCTTTATATAGAACTGCTTTTTTCTTAAACCATTGATCAAAATTTTGTTCCAATTTATACTTCACCATTACAACCGTCATTTTCCAAAGGGGGGTCATAGCCTCAAAAAATGCGTCAGCCAGCACCAGGCAAACACTAAACCTTACGGCGGTGTCCTGGGAATCCTCACGCTCAATCGTTTTGAATGTTTCAACATACCTGGCCCTAGCTGTCTCAGTATCAATAAGACCCCTTCTTTGCCAGCCGTCAAATTGGCCCCTAAGCACTCGACCCTCATTTATTTTTGGCATTTTGCACCTCTCTTATATGTATGCACTTTGCCCCATAAAAAAATGAGCTATTTATTATTCAGAGAACTTTTGGCGGGATGGTTTTTCTTTTAATGTAGTCTAAACTTTCGGATCATAAGTTTACGGTATTTATTATCTATCTGTTTTAGGATGGTTTCAACACTTCCCTTACTTATCCCTAACTCTTTGGCTGTCTGTTCGTGAGTCTTACCCTTTTCCCACACTCGCCTACGGACTTTCTTTTGTAGCGGTGTTAATCTCCCCTGGCAGACCCTTCTTAAATAGCTTTTAGCTTCTTCTTCAAACTCATCTAAAGTTCCCTCGAATGTTTCTAATTTTTCTTCCTCTAATGTCTCTCCTAATACATCCCTGTCGGCAAGGATGCTCTCCATTTCCTTAAGCTCAGTCTCATTGAGTTCGCTCACAAACTTATGAATATAACCCTGGATAATAGGATATCCCTCGAATGTCCGAGGAAGCCCCTTACTCTTCTTGCTCAAGCCTTTGCCTAATGCCCAACCAGGTTTATGCTTTTTTCCAGCCATTTAATCTGCGACCTCTCTTTTGATAATAGGAACAGTACCTCTCAGACCCCCTATTTTCCACTTCCAGAATCCTCTCTAGTAGCACTTTTCAAAGTCCAATGTAAAGTAAAATGGTATAACCCTACCCCTTAACTTTACATTTTTATTTTTTGAGCCACTGGTGAATGGTTTGGCGACTAACATTAAATCTTTTAGCAAGCTCATCTATTTTAAGCCCCTCTTGCCTTAATCTCTTGACTACTCCTGCGTCTCTATTTATTTGTCTTTGCGTTCTCCTCTTTTCTTGTTCACTCTCATCAGAATCAGGGAATATCAACTCCTCTTTCTCTTCCAGCAAGGCCACCTCACTATTATAAAAGGGATACTCGAAATTTTTCCTTTCCCCCATTCCCCCATCCTCATTGGCCACTATTTTTATCATCGGGAATCTTACTCTGTAACCCTGTTTCTCTCCTTTGCTGTTGATCAACACTTCAACGATCTTGCCTTTCTTCCCCTCAAAATCTAGCCCCCACAATGCTTGACGTTTCCTAGTCTTGGGTGTGAGGTTCTGTATAATTACATTGGAGTTTATCTCCATAGTTTTACAATCTCTCCTCTCTTTCATATAAGGAGTATTTATCCTAAACTCTCCTGGGTAATGTAGTTTATTTATCCTACTTACTACTTCAACCGCAAAAATAGCCGTGTTCCAGAACTGGCTTGATACAATTCTCTTGATAGATGAGCTTTAATTTTCTCCAGGCATTATACCTTGCCTATATCTCTTAAACTGCCTGGTTTGCTCCCTCCATTGCGTTATTTTTTTGTTGCCAATAGCCAATAAATGTAAACTTGACAAAATTGCCAATATATGCTATAGTAGAGCTCCTTTTTGCAAGAAGAGGAGGTGAAGAAAATGAAGAAAATAGCCTTCACATTTATTCTTGTTTCTCTATTCCTGTTGATGTCGTTCTCGTTAATCAACGCTGACGAACAACTCAAGTATAACCCCTTTACTAACACTTGGGAATATACTCAACCTGACGAACAATTACGATATAATTCGTTTGAGAACCAATGGGAATACACCAAACCCGATGAAAAACTCAAATACAATTCCTTTCAAAACGAATGGGAATATACCGAGCCGGATGAAAACTTGCGATACAATTCCTTTCAAAACGAATGGGAGTACGCTGAACCTAAGGATAGATTACGATACAATTCTCTTGAAAATGATTGGCAATATGTTAGTCCAAACGCTAAACTACGATATAATCCGTTTGAAGATGAATGGGAATGGACCAAACCGGATTAAAATAATTCCTGTGTCATATAATAGGTTGCCTTAGTCCCTCGATACGCGTATATGAGCCTGTATGAAAGCGTTTTTTCTTGTCAATGAACATAATTCCTGATTTAGCCTGATTTTGTAGTCCTCATTACCAGGGAAGCTGTTGCCGCTCTCTAGCTCTATCTTCGCCAGTCTCACTTAATTTAATATTCAATCTCTCTGCTTTATTCCTGATCTTCTCTTCGATATCCTCATTAACTGCTATCCTCATCAAGAACTGGGAGATCTCAGCTATCAAGTGCAAATTTACCGTACCCATTATTCCTGGGGTAGCTGTTGGTTCGTGATATAGTTGCTCGTGTAACCAGTAGTCTAGGCTTATCTCTTCCCAAATATAATTAAGAGGTAGCTTACTACCCTTTGCTGGCCTGCACTTCTGACAGGTAACTACGTAATTATCAAAACAAAGTTTTCCTCCCCGAGAAAGGGGGATAAGCGGGCCAAGCCCTAGCTTCTCCTTACTCCCACACCAGACACACGCCTTGCCATCCCGAGCAAACACTAAAGGCCGTATCTGAATAAAAAAATTGGTCTTCGAGGATTCAGGGGATCCCCCTTTTACGCCAGGACCACGTGACCATAACTTGTTTTTCTTTTCCTCCTCCTTCCTTTTGGCAATCCTTTTAGCAACACAATCAGGACATATTAGGATATAGTCCGATTCTTTAGGGGGATCATTACCCTTGCTGACTTTATATAGCCTGAGCTTTTTTCTCTCGAGGCAGCCAGGGCACATATAGAGATCACCATACTTGCGACCCTGTTTGTCAAATAATGCTTTCCTGATATGATACCGTGAAAGAGCTTGACTTTGCTTCTTAGTCTCTTCGCCTTTTTCTGAAACAACGTATTTCTCTGGCGTAGGAGTAAGCGGTCTTTTTATTTCCCGCTCAACAATCTCTTCCTCTGGTTTAAAGAGCTTAGAAACAATCTCAACGGCTTTATCCTCACCCTTGACCTTTATTCCCCCATTGATACAATACATTTGGGAGGTACTTAGTGGCCTAGCGTCCATGATAGACCTCCTGCCTCCAGGTAGCTTTCGAGGGTTGCCTGGGGGCTTATTTTTTTAATATTTGATTGTACTCTCTTTAAAAAACTACGCTCAGAATTACAGAGCGACTCGGAGACAAAAGTTAGACCTTATCAATATATGAACCTTTATTAAAAAGACTAACGTTGCTAATTATGGCCTATTTTGCGTCTTTTATTACAGACTAGAAGTGTGTTTCAAAGAGCAAAATTGTTCGGTGGACAAAAAACGACCCTTTTTTATCCAGTAGTTAGTCAAAGAGTAAGGAATAGACAGGATTCTTGAGGATATAAGAGACTGTCCCGTGATAGAATTTAGTTCCTCTCTTGCTTTTAAATCCTCTTTCGTTTAGCCTTTTTGCTATCTGTCTCAAAGAAAGTCTGTTTTTACCCCGACCGTTCTTTAACTTAAAAATCTCCTCAACGACCTCTAGCTCATCATTGTTTTTCTTTAGCTCTTTTTCTAGGGCTTCAAATCCGAGGGGAGGAGATCCTAAATACTCCCCCTGCTTAATCTTATAAGCTAAGGCTTCCCTTGTTCTCTCTGATATAAGATCTCCCTCAAGTTGAGCAAATACGCCAAGCATACCTAAAAAGCCCTTTCCCATAGCGGTTGTAGTATCAAAAGGCTCGGTAACGCTCTTAAAGCCGATGCCTTTCTTTTCAAAAATATCCTCTAATAACTGATAAAGATGTCTTTGTTTCCTGGTTAAGCGGTCAGTCTTATAGACAACAACCACATCCACATGATCAGCTTCTAAGAAAGATACCAGTTTTTCAAGCCCTTCCCTTTTCATATCCTTACCCGAGAATCCTTCATCACTAAATACTTTAACCAACTTCCAATCCTGGCTATCACAATAAGCCTTTATCTTTGCTTCTTGGTTATCTAGGCTAACCCCTTCCTTGGCTTGCTCCTCAGTAGAGACTCTGATATAACCGATTGCTTTCATTTCTTCTCTCCTTTCAAAAACTTATCTAAGGCTGCCTTAGATATTCGCCATTGATAACCAAGCCTCCTTCCCGGGATCTCTCCATTCTTCAAGAGCTTATAAAGAGTTACCTTACTGATCCCTAGATACTCGGCAGCCTCCTTAGGGCTCATCACTTCTTTTTTATTCATTTTGCTTTCCCTTTCACTTGTTTATCTTAATACTATAGCAGATTTATTTAGTTTGTCAAGTGTGCCCTGAGATGCCCTATATATCCCCATATCCTCATATCCCCATACCGCCCCATCCCCCAAACGGCTTTGGCCTGACTAATGAAGACCTCACAGCTGAATTTTAAAGCATTTTTGAAAAACAGGGGGGTTGACAAATTAACATTCTGTGATATAATTATATATAATGTTAAGATAATAGCTCTAAAGAGGGAAAAACATGAATAAGTTACCACCTTTGCTCGATAAAGCCATTAAGCAACTGATGAGAACCCAAGTTAAAAGACTGAAACCCACAATGTTGCAAAAAAGAAAATTTTATACTGCCTGTTTGATGTTGGCTTATACAAGACATAATTTCCCTTTAAAAGCGATAGCAAAAAAAGTGAAGGTATCCGAGAAAGTATTAAGGGTGTGGAGAACGGAAGAGAGATTCAAGAAACTGGTCAGCGTGCTTACCCAGGAGTGTGCTCAGGGTTTTGTGGACATGCTTGAAAGAACCGAGCTTTCTTATGGGAACTGGCTCCACTTAGTGGAAAGAGAGATTCCTTACTATTCTTTGGGATTACAAAGCGCCATAGCAACCGAACATGCAAAAAGGATGAAAGCTGTAGAACCAACTCCTAATAGTAGTCCCGAACAAGACCATAAATTTATCAGTCTTAGTAGCTTTTCGAGCTTCATAGACAAGTATAGACTTGATAGGTGGGGAAGTAAAAAAAAGAGACTTGATTTCCACGAAACTACATATAAGCTGCTTCGACTAGCTGATAGAACACTGCCTATTATATTTGAGAAATCTATAAAAAATAAGGACTTTCAATTTGCTCGAGAGGTTTTTGATAGAGCGCTAAGCTTATTTAAAGGCCACCGGGAAAGACTATATCGACTAGAAAAAATTCTTATTAAGCAGAATTGGAGAGAATATGACAATAAAGAAGAAAAAACTAACAAGCAGTAAACAAATAAGGCATGAGATAGCCAGGAAGCACTATCTTGACCCAACTTCACTGGGCTTTTTAAACGAGAAGAAGAGCCTTATAATAGCAGGATATAGCGAAAATACAGCCGACAGTAACAGTGGGAAATTGTGGGAAGATGCTGATGTTAAAGAGATCTTGCCTGATAATGTCAAAAATGCAAGGGAAGAGATGAAAAAATGGCTAGGTTTAATGGCAAAGTGGAGAGATAGGCTTAGTGAGGTAGATGATCCCGTTAAATTAGGTAGCAAAACCTTTGCCGTGGTATCTTCTTATATTGAAAGGTTAGCTAAGATATTCGGAATGATGGTTAAGCGGGTAGATAAACGAGAGCTTAAGGTAAATGTAAATTGGGATTTTCGTACAGGAAAGACGTTAGAGGAACAATTGGAAGGGTTAAAGTTTATGCAGGAACTTGGAGAAAAGGAGATAAAGAGATTGGAGGCAGAATTAAATATCGCTAGTGATGGAAAATATCATAAAGAGTTAGATATGGTTAGTAAGAAAGAAGTGTGAAAACAAAAACCTGGGGTCTCTCAATGTATGTTATATCAATGTGAAGCGTGAGAAAGATTGAAGAAAATATGGGTAAAAAAATGCTTTTTGACACACACTTTAGCTATCTTTTCAAAACCACAGTGGAAGACTTAATAGAGATGCATTTGAATGAGCCATTATAAATGAAAAGCCGGGAGGGATCAGCTCCCGGCCTAAATGGTAACGTGAATGGAACGCTAAGAACTATACCTGCGATCTCCAGAGAGGTTCCACGCCCTCTGGTGCCCCATTTTGGTTACCATAGCGCTACATAAGCGCCATTACATTATTAGCATTTATTTTAACTAAGTCAACAGAGTGCGGAGTTGTAAAATGAGTGACCAAACAAAAACTTACGGTACAACCGACCTCTATGTAGGAGCATTTCTTAAAGCCAGGGGTGTTAGGCTGATAGACATAGATAAAGCGGGACGCAGGATTACGTTTCTGTTCGAGGACTCGGAAGAGACAAAGAAACTCATTAAAGAATTTTATAACGATGGGACCGTAAGGATTAACGACTTTCAACACGCACTTAAAGATTTAAAAAGTATCACCTACAATATGGCCTGATCAAACGCTAAAATGATAAGGAGACAGGGTAATGAGAAGTCACAGAGTAAATAACAAACCGCTAGACGAAGATGAGAAACCCATCTGCGATCTAAGCATAGAGCAAAGTGTGTTGGGTAATTTACTATCAGAGGACGCTAAGGAAACAATCCCTAAAGTAGTTAAGATCTTTGGCAATTTGGGAAAGGAAGTTTTCTACTCCTCCATCCACCGGGCGATTTATAAGACAGTTATTGAATTATACGAGCAGGATCAAGCGATATGCCCTGAGACTCTTGCCCCTCGCCTGAGAAAGATAAGCAAAGAGGATATTCCAACAGCCTATCTCCCTGAACTTCTCGGTCACGATGTAGGAATTGAAGCAACTCAAGACCTTGCTAGACACCTAAGAGATTTAGCTGTAAGGAGAAGGTTTAAGAATATAGCTTTAGGCGTTACTCAGCAAACCAGCGGAGACGAAGAGACTGAGAGGTTAATTGAGACGACACAGGAGCAGTTAACCGAACTTAGAAAGGTCTTGGCCCAGGATATAAAGGTCACAACGGCTAAGGAATTGATTGATACTCAGCTACCCGAGAACCAGTATCTAATAGGAGGAGGTCTTATACCCAAGCAGGGCTATGGGATGTTGGTGGGTAAGGCAAAAGAGGGGAAGACTATGTTAGCCCTACAAATAGCCCTTTGCCTAGCAACAGCTACACCTTTCCTTATGAGAAGGGGGCAGAATATAGGACTATTCCCCGTACCAGAAGCCAAAAGGACACTTTTCTTGCTCAGGGAAAATGTAGATGAAACAATACAGGCTTTCCTCAAAAAACAAATTGCGGGACTAAAGCACAGACTAGGTAAGGATATAACAAAAAGTCTTAATCTTATTAGTTTTGTTAGACCAAAGACTACATACCTTGACCTCAGAACAGAGGGGTTAAGAGAGCTTAGAAACTTACTCGATGAGCGCAGCCCCGACCTAGTAGTAATTGATCCTCTGTCAAGATTTCTGACTGGGGATATGAACAGAATGGAGGCAGTAGTTAAAGTAGCCAATACCCTAGATAGCTTAGGAGAGGAATTTAACTGCGCATTCCTTCTTCTACATCACTTCAGAAAATTCGGGAAAGAAGATACAGAGACAGAGGACATTTTTGAGAGAATAACTGGATCGTTTCCTGTCTAGCTTTAGAAAGAAAACATAAGAGAAGATCGGGCAACATCAAAAAGTTCAGTCTTGAATTTAGAACTCATCCACCCATCGACCCCATTACCATAGAGCGAGACCCGGAATCTTTACTTTCTGAATACATAACAGAAGAAGAGGCATACCAGGGAAGTAGCTCAATCGCAGCTTTGGTTGAGCTTATAAGAGATGAATTTAAGAAAGGTGTAAGATACGGTGTAATAGCTGACTTAGCTTCTGAGCGATTTGGAGTAAGTCAGCGAAGAATTACTGCACTACTAAAAGACGGTATAGAACAAGGTCTAATCGGTAAAGAGAAAGGAAAAGAGGGAAAATATTTTGCTCTTTCTCAAACAAAACTTCTTTAGTGATTCTTTTTTACTACTCTAATTCTCTACAATACTCTCTAATAAAGAATTTAAGTATAGTGAACTAACGTAGGGATTAGGTAGGGATTAGCTCTAAAAATGTAGGGATTAGGTAGGGATTAGCGGAAAGCCTTTATTCATCGTTATCCTCTCTAGTCCCTAGCTAATCCCCTCTTAATCCCCATCTAATCCCTAAGACACTTCACTTTCAAAAAATTTAGTGGCAGTGCGGGTTACGGGGGTTTAGGGGTATATATTCCCCCCTTAGGAGGCAAAAATGCAAAGAGACCAAAAAGAAATTGGTAGGATCCCTTTGAGGGAAGGGGAAGATCTAGTTATTAGCCTAGTGGATAATGAGAAGCTGGATCTCCGGGTGTGGATGGACACAGAGAGGTATAAAGGGCCTACAAAAAGAGGGCTGAGATTTTATCTTTTTGATGGAAATTGGGAAGAGTTCATGAAGCTGGTGCAGAAGGTAAACAAAGTTTATGAGGAACTAGGTTAAGTTAAGGCAGTGAATCGAAGACTAATAAATGTACAGGAACTTTCGGAATTAACAGGCTTAAGCAAAAATACTATCTATTGTTGGGTAAGCCAGAGAAGGATACCTTTTGTTAAGTGTGGTCGTTTGACTAAATTTGACCTTCAGAAGATTGAGAAGTGGATCGAGGAAAACAGTGTTAAGGAGGGAAAATTTGACTAATTCGGAAAAGAGTATCTTGACTTACCCCGGCTATTCTATAATATTTACTCGGAGAGATAAAAATGAGTGTCTTCAAGAAGGGTAAAAACTGGTATATTGACTACTATGTAAACGGCAGGCGTAAGAGAGAAAAAGTAGGACCAAGCAAAAGGCAGGCCGTCACAGTTCTTCGGAAAAGAAAAATACAAATTGCCGAAGGGAAGTTTCTGGATATCGAGAAACATCAGAAGATTAAGTTTGAGGAAATGGGGAAGCTCTTTTTGGAAAACTACTCAAAGCCCAACAAAAGATCCTGGAGAAGAGATGAAGAGATTGTGGGCCATTTAACTGATTTCTTCAGAGGTAGACATCTCCACGAGATAGGTCCTCTCGACATTGAAAAATACAAAAGAAAAAGAAGAGAAGAGGTCTCTCCCGCTACGGTGAACAGGGAATTGTCGGGCCTAAGAAACATATACAATCGGGCAATAGAGTGGGCAATGGCGGCAAAAAATCCCGTGAAACTAGTCAAATTCTTTCGGGAAGATGAGGGAAGGCTAAGATTCTTGGAGAAAGAAGAGATAAAAAAGCTTTACAATGCTTGCCCCGAATATCTCAAATCCATCGTTGCGCTGGCCGTGTGTACCGGAATGAGAAAAGGAGAGATTCTGAGCCTCAAGTGGCTGGATGTTGACTTCAGGAGAAAAATCATTACAATATTAAAGACCAAGAGCCAGAAGAAAAGAGAGATACCTATAGGGGCGGGGATTGCCCGACTTCTTCTGAAGCAGAGAAAGCACGCAGATAGCCCTTATATATTCTGCCACAAGGATGGTAGGCGTATCGGCTCTTTCAAAAAAGCGTTTAAGACCGCCTTAAAGAGGACAGGAATAACGGATTTTCTTTTTCATGACCTCAGACATACCTTTGCCAGCCACCTGGTAATGAGTGGAGTTGATCTGAAGACAGTACAGGAAATTATGGGTCATGCTAGTTTCAGGACAACCCTTCGCTATGCGCATCTTGCTCGGAATCATAAAAGAAGGGCCATGGAGATTTTTGACTCCCGGATGGACACTATTTGGACACCAGGGAAGGAAAAAGAGAAAACCGAAAAATCGCCTTTGTCTGAAACCCTTATAAAGAAAGACTTTCAGCTTCCTGCGGGGGTAGCTCAGTTGGTAGAGCCTCGGCCTTCCAAGCCGATGGTCGCGGGTTCGAATCCCGTTCCCCGCTCCATGGTGAGCGTAGCTCAGTCTGGTTAGAGCGCTGGACTGTGGATCCAGTGGTCGGGGGTTCAAATCCCCTCGCTCACCCCATTAGCTAAAAATCAGGGGTCCAGTGAAGAGTGTTCAGGCAGAAAGGGAAATTCTCTATCAAGTTTTTGACTACACACTGACCGTGGTTCACTAGCCCCTGAACTGTAAATGCTCAGTAAACGCCGTGTCACATTGAATTTTCAGGGTAGCCACACCCTTTAGGGTGCGCAGGCTAAAGCCTGCAACTACCAAAAATGACAGGGTTCACTGAATACTTACCCTGAACCGGGCTGTTAGCTCAACCAGGCAGAGCAACGGACTCTTAATCCGTGGGTTACAGGTTCGATTCCTGTACAGCCCATCACAGCGGGAATAGCTCAGCGGTAGAGCATCACCTTGCCAAGGTGAGGGTCGCGGGTTCAAATCCCGTTTCCCGCTCCAACAGATTTTTCTTGGAAATTGTGTAACTGCGACTGAGCTAGTAAAGTTTTACGTGTCCCCATAATATTTTCTCACTCCCAAAGGATCTTTCCCTGCAAAACTATAGGGTGTTATCCCCTGCGGGGGGAGAGAGCAAATTCTTTTAAATATTAGATTGCGAGGGTGGCGGAATCGGTAGACGCGCTAGATTTAGGATCTAGTGAGGAAACTCATGGGGGTTCGAGTCCCCCCTCTCGCACCAGGAATAAAAGGACTTCCAATCATGCAGATAGCAGTAGAGAAAAAAGAGGGAGCAGAGCTTAGTTTTAAAGTCGAAGTACCAAAAGAGAGAGTGGAAGAGGAACTCTCACGAGCTTTTCGCACATTGGTAAGAGAAGTAAAAGTTCCCGGATTCAGGAAAGGGAAAGTCCCCAGAAAAATCTTTGAGCACCGATTCGGTCAGGAGATTCTGCAAAAGGAGGCAATCAAAAAGCTCTATCCAGAGGTTTACCAAGAGGTGGTAGCCCAACAGAACCTCTCCCCCATTATCGAGCCAACTTTGGAGATCCTTCAATTCTCCCCGAATAAGCCCTTGATTTTAAGAATTGATCTGGTAACCAAACCGGAGATAAAACTAGGTAAATATAAAGGAATCAAGGTTAAGGAAAGGAAAATAGAGACGTCCAAAGATGAGATAAAGAAGACCTTAGGACAACTTCAGGACCAGTATGCCGATTACCCACCGGTGAAAGAGAAAAGAGGTGTAAGGGATAATGATTGGGTAACTTTAGACTGGCAAGCTTCTTATAAAGGAAAATTACTTCCCGCGGGGATTGAGAAGAATTTCACTTTCCAGGTAGGAGCATTAGTTCTTCCTCTTTCTTTCTCCCAAGGTTTAATTGGACTAAAGACTGGAGAAAAAAGATCCTTAGAGATTCAATTTCCACTTAATTATCCCCGTAAAGATTTTGCGGGAAGAGAAATTACTTTCGAGGTAACTCTAAAAGAAATAAAAGAAAAAAGGCTTCCTCCCATTAACGGCAAATTTGCCAAGAATCTAAGATTTGATAATTTAAAGAGCCTAAGAAAACATATTAAAGAAAATATAGCGAAAACAAAGAAAAACTGGGAGGGAAAAAGGTTAAAGACGGAAATTGTAAGGAAAGTGGTAGAAGATGGCAAGGTGGATCTTCCTTTATCTCTTGTAGAAAGGAAGGTTGATGAGAGAAGATCACAGCTAGAAAATAGATTAAAGGAAAGGGGAACTTCGCTTGAAAACTATATTAAAGACCAGAAGCTGTCCGAAAAAGAGCTGCAGGAAAAATTAAAGCCCGAAGTAGAAAAAGATCTGAAAACTCATTTTGTTTTGGAGGCTATTGCTGAACAGGAGAAGATCGAGGTAAAAGAAGAAGAAATAGAGGAAAGACTAAGATCGTCAATAAGAGGCAAGGTGGAAGAAAAAGACATAATTAGATTAAAGAATAGTCTTGCTGAGGGTGGTGAGCTAAAAATTCTAACAGCCGAGCTAAGAAATGAAAAAGTAATTGATTTTCTATACCACCAAGCCAGAATAGAAAGAAAGCACAGGTCTTGAAAAATATAAAAACAAGTTAAGGAGGATAAAGTGACTTTAATCCCTATAGTGGTCGAAAGAACAGCAAGAGGAGAAAGAGCTTATGATATCTATTCCCGATTGCTTAGAGATAGAATCATCTTCATAGGTCAGCCCATCGATGACAATGTGGCTAACACAGTAATCGCTCAGATGCTTTTCTTAGAGGTTCAGGATCCCAAGAAGGATATGAAGCTCTATATTAACTCACCAGGGGGATTAGTGACCTCAGGGCTGGCTATTTATGACACTATGCAGTATGTCCAACCAGATGTATCCACGATCTGTATGGGGCAGGCGGCCAGTGCAGCTGCCCTGCTTTTGGCGGCTGGAACTCGCGGAAAGAGACTGAGTCTTCCCAATGCTAATATTCTCATCCATCAACCTATGGGGGGAGCACGGGGGCAGGCTAGCGATGTGGGGATTCAAGCACGACAGATTCTCAGAATCAAGGATAGATTGAATGAGATTTTTGTAAAGCACACCGGCCAGCCCAAAGAGAAGATTGAAACAGATACAGATAGGGATTTTTATATGACGGCTGAGGAGGCTAAGGAATACGGACTCATTGATAAGGTCATTGAAGGTAAGAAGATAAAATAGTTTATTCCCCTTGAATGGGCTGGAGAGGAGTCTACATGAATAAGGAAGGTCAAATAATCAAGATCGCAGGTCCCCTGGTGGTTGCTCAGGGCATCCCCAGAGCTAGAATGTTTGATGTAGTGCGGGTAGGAAAGGAAAGACTGATTGGTGAAATTCTGGAAATAAGGGGTGATAACGCTTCTATCCAGGTCTACGAGGAAACAGGTGGCTTGAAACCGGGAGAGCCGGTTGAATCAACTTATCAACCCTTATCAGTGGAATTGGCTCCCGGTATATTGGGAAACATATATGATGGAATACAACGCCCTTTGGATTTAATCAAGGCTATGAAAGGAGATTTTATTTCTCGAGGAATCGAACTACCGGCTATTGACCGCGAAAAAGAGTGGGATTTCAAACCAACAGTGAAAGAAGGAGAAAAGGTTACGGCAGGAGATGTTCTCGGAGTGGTGCAGGAGACAGAGATAATCGAGCATCGTATCCTCGTTCCCTTTGGAATTGAGGGAAAGATAAAGAAAATAAGGGAAGGCAAGGTAAAAGTGGAAGATACTATTGCGGTAATTAGAACTAGAGAAGGAAAGGAAAAGGAAATCTCTATGCTCCAGAGATGGCCAGTGAGGAAGATGAGGCCCTACAAAAAACAATTGAATCCCGAAGAGCCTCTAATTACCGGCCAAAGGGTCATCGATACTTTCTTTCCCATTGCTAAAGGGGGTACTGCCTGTATCCCTGGCCCTTTCGGCTCCGGGAAGACGGTGGTCCAGCATCAGCTCTCTAAAT
>Ga0307429_1000441_pt1 | contig 25598 bp, 25 predicted proteins | sample SalMarWE160230MG_FD_202151 | JGI IMG/M metagenome (GOLD analysis project Ga0307429, IMG submission 202151) | Salt marsh sediment microbial communities from the Plum Island Ecosystem LTER, Massachusetts, United States - WE1603-230 | ecosystem: Environmental > Aquatic > Marine > Intertidal zone >... | reverse complement strand
ACTTCTTTCCGCCAACATTGAACTGACCGGACGCCGCACGGAAGCCGCTGGCGTATCATGTCGCCGATGCAACGACTCTCATGGACGCTTGTTTAAATACGAGCCCCGGAAGGACCTCGGTGCTCCTACTTGCTGCAGGTTGCTGATGTCCGCTTTGGTCCAAAAGCGGACGTTGAACAGCGTATCCAAGCTCGTATTTGGCCCGCCGTTTATGAGCCCACGTCCTAGTATGAAGTTTGCGCGCCCGAAAAGCGCTTGACCATGGTCCGAAGCGGCCCTATAAGCCACGCAATGAAAGTTCGAGCGGACACGATGTTGCGCAATATTATTGCTGTAGTAGAGGTTCGGACGCGACCGCAGCGGCCCTGACAGGGGCAGCCGAGGGAAGCGTCCGGACATGGCCCTTACGGGCCTTTTTTATTGGGGCGCATGATCCCGAAAAGTGGGGACCGGTTTTCGGAAAAGATCATGCGCCAGGAAGAATGGGCGGCAAGGTAGAGGTAGAAAGCGAAAGCGAAGGACGATGAGCATGACACGGGAAATGACCGGCGCCGAAATGGTGATTGAGGCGCTCGCCGATCAGGGCGTGCAGCATATCTTCGGCTACCCCGGCGGCGCGGTGCTGCCGATCTACGACGCCATCTTTGCGCAGGACAAGGTGCAGCACATCCTGGTGCGCCACGAGCAGGGCGCGGTGCACGCCGCCGAAGGCTATGCGCGCTCGACCGGCAAGGTCGGCTGCGTGCTGGTGACCTCCGGCCCCGGCGCCACCAACGCAGTGACCGGCTTGACCGATGCGCTCTGCGACTCGATCCCGATCGTCTGCATCACCGGCCAGGTTCCGACCCATCTGATCGGCAACGACGCCTTCCAGGAATGCGACACCGTCGGCATCACTCGGCCGTGCACCAAGTACAATTACCTGGTCAAGCGCATCGAGGACTTGCCGCGCGTGCTGCACGAGGCTTTCCATATCGCGTCGAGCGGACGGCCCGGCCCGGTGGTGGTCGATATTCCGAAAGACGTGCAATTCGCCACGGGCGTCTATGCCAAGCCGAAGGATTTCGCGCACACCGGCTACAAGCCGAAGGTCAAAGGCGACATCGAGAAGATCAAACAGGCGGTCGAGCTGATGGCGCACGCCAAGCGGCCGCTGTTCTACACCGGCGGTGGCGTGGTCAATTCCGGCAAGGCGGCGTGCGAGCTGTTGCGCGAGCTGGTCAGGCTCACCGGCTTCCCGATCACCTCGACGCTGATGGGGCTCGGGGCCTATCCCGGCACCGACAAGCAGTGGCTGGGCATGCTCGGCATGCACGGGACGCTGGAAGCCAACATGGCGATGCACGACTGCGACGTCATGGTCTGTATCGGCGCGCGCTTCGACGACCGCATCACCGGGCGCATCGACGCCTTCTCGCCCGGCTCCAAGAAGATCCACGTCGATATCGATCCCTCGTCGATCAACAAGAACATCCACGTCGACGTGCCGATCGTCGGCGACTGCGCCCATGTGCTCGAAGACATGGTGCGGCTGTGGCGCACCGAGGCGCGCCATACCGACAAGAAGGCGCTGGCCGACTGGTGGAAACAGATCGACAAATGGCGGGCGCGTAAGTCGCTCGCCTACCGGGCCTCGAACGAGGTCATCAAGCCGCAATACGCCATCCAGCGGCTCTACGAAGCGACCAAGGACCGCGACTGCTACATCACCACCGAAGTAGGCCAGCACCAGATGTGGGCGGCGCAGTTCTACGGCTTCACGGAGCCGAACCGCTGGATGACGAGCGGAGGGCTCGGCACCATGGGCTACGGCCTGCCGGCCTCGGTCGGCGTGCAAATGGCGCATCCGAAATCGCTGGTCATCGACATCGCCGGCGAAGCCAGCGTGCTTATGACCATGCAGGAGCTGTCGACCGCGGTGCAGTACCGGCTGCCGGTCAAGATCTTCATCCTCAACAACCAGTACATGGGCATGGTGCGGCAGTGGCAGGAACTGCTGCACGGCGGGCGCTATTCGGAAAGCTATTCGGAGGCGCTGCCCGATTTCGTCAAGCTGGCGGAGGCCTATCACGCCCACGGCATCCGCTGCGAGAAGCCGGGCGATCTCGATCACGCCATCAAGGAGATGATCGATATCGACAAGCCGGTGCTGTTCGACTGCGTGGTCGACCCGGCAGAAAACTGCTTCCCGATGATCCCGTCGGGCCGCGCCCACAACGAAATGATCCTCGGCGACGCCGGCGTCAGCGTCGAGGAGGCGATCACCGAGGAAGGCAAGGTGATGGTGTGATGAGCGCTCCCACGACGACCCATTATCCGGCCGCGCCGACGGCGCAGCGCGACGTGACCCACACGCTGTCGGTGCTGGTCGACAACGAGCCCGGCGTGCTGGCGCGCGTCATCGGCCTGTTCTCCGGGCGCGGCTACAATATCGAGTCGCTGACGGTGTCAGAGACCGAGCACCGGGCGCATTTGTCGCTGATCACCCTGGTAACCACCGGCACACCGATGGTGATCGAGCAGATCAAGAACCAGCTCGATCGGCTCGTTCCCGTGCATCACGTGGTGGACATGACGCTCGCCGGCAATTCGATCGAACGGGAACTCGCCATGGTCAAGGTGAAGGGCAAAGGCGAGCACCGGGTCGAGGCGCTGCGGCTGGCCGACGCTTTCCGCGCGCGCGTGATCGACGCTACCACCGAGAGCTTCGTGTTCGAGATCACCGGAAAGAGCGACAAGATCGAGCAGTTCATCGAATTGATGCTGCCGCTCGGCCTCATCGAGGTGGCGCGCACCGGTATCGCCGCCATCGCGAGAGGCCCAGAGGGGATGTGAGGTCGTTGCTAAGCTGGCGGCAGCGCGACATCCGCTGATGCCGCTCGACGTCTTCTTCCTCGCGATGCTCACGTTTTCCGTCGCCATGGCATTCACGCCCGGGCCGAACAACATCATGCTGGCCGCCTCCGGCGTGAATTTCGGCTTCGCCCGCACAATCCCGCATATGGCCGGCGTGTCGGTCGGCTTCCTCGTGCTGGTGCTCGCCTGCGGGGCGGGGCTCGGCCTGATCTTTGCTGCGGTGCCGGCGTTGCAGGTCGCGCTCAAAGTCGCTGGCGCGCTTTACATGCTGTGGCTCGCGTTCAAGGTGGCGACCGCGCATCTGGCGCGCGACGATGGAAGCAGTCCGGCGCGGCCTTTCACCTTCTGGCAGGCGGCAGTGTTCCAATGGGTCAATCCAAAGGAACTGGTGGCCGCGCTCAGCGCGATCGCGATCTATGTGCGCCCCGGCCACGAGCGCATCGACTTTCCAGTCATGCTGGCGGTGCTGGCGGCGTGCACGGCCGGCTCGGTGTCGACCTGGGCGGGCTTCGGCGTGGCGCTGCGCAGGCTGCTGCGCGAGCCGCGCCACGCGCGCTTGTTCAACGGGACGATGGCGCTGCTTTTGGTCGCCAGCATCGTGCCGATGGTGATTTGAGGGGGCTGACGCACAGCGCGTACCGGGACTTGTCGGCAGTCGCTGAGCGTCCTAGAAGCAGGGCCGAAACGCTACAAGGGGCTTAGTAGAGGGATTACCATGCGTGTTTATTACGACCGGGACGCTGACCTGAACCTGATCAAGGGCAAGAAGGTCGCCATCATCGGCTATGGCAGCCAGGGCCACGCCCATGCGCTCAATTTGCGCGATTCCGGCGTCAAGGAGGTCGCGGTCGTGCTGCGCAAGACCTCGGCCGGGGTGAAAAAGGCGGAAGGCGAGAAATTCAAGGTCATGGAGGCGGCGGAGGGCGCCAAATGGGCCGACCTCATGATGATGGTGACGCCGGACGAATTGCAGGCCGATATCTATAACGACCATCTCGCCAAGAACATGAAGAACGGCGCGGCGCTGATGTTCGCGCACGGCCTCAACGTGCATTTCAACCTGATCGAGCCGCGCGCCGACCTCGACGTGATGATGATCGCGCCCAAGGCGCCCGGCCACACGGTACGCTCGGAATACCAGCGCGGCGCCGGCGTGCCCATGCTGCTGGCGGTGCACAAGGACGCCTCCGGAAATGCACACGAACTCGCGCTCTCCTACGGGGCGGCAATCGGCGGCGGCCGCGCCGGCATCGTGGAGACCACCTTCAAGGAGGAATGCGAGACCGACCTGTTCGGCGAGCAGAGCGTCTTGTGCGGCGGCGTGGTCGAGCTGATGAAGGCGGGCTTCGATACGCTGTGCGAGGCCGGCTACGCGCCGGAGATGGCCTATTTCGAATGCATCCACGAGATGAAGCTGATCGTCGATCTGATCTACGAAGGCGGCATCGCCAACATGAACTATTCGGTGTCGAACACCGCGGAGTACGGCGAATACGTCTCCGGCCCGCGCGTGATCACGCAGGAAACGCGCGCCGAGATGAGGCGCATTCTCGCCGACATCCAGTCCGGCCGCTTCACCAAGGACTGGATGCTGGAGAACAAGGTCAACCAGACCTCGTTCAAGGCGATGCGCGCCAAGCTCGCCGAGCACCCCGCCGAGCAGGTCGGCGCCAAGCTGCGTGAAATGATGCCGTGGATCAAGCAGCGCGCGCTGGTGGATAAAAGCAAGAACTGATCCCCGTGATCCGCATCGTAGTTATCGCGGCGGCCGCCCTATTCGGGGCGGCCGTTTTTGCATTCGCCGGCGAGCTAGACGAGCCCGATCGCAGTTGCGACGGCAATACCTATCAGATCGTCGAATGCCAGAATGGCAAACTCAAGCTCCTGGAGCAGCGGCTCGCCGTCGCCTACCAAAAGGCATTGCAGATGGCCGAACCCAAACGGCGCAAGCAGCTCGAAACCGCGCAGGAGCAGTGGCTGAAGTTCCGCGATGCCGATTGCGAATATTACGAGCTTGGCGGCGGCACCATCGCGCGCGTCGAGGGCGGCTATTGCATGCTGGACCTGACGCGTACGCGCGCGCATGAGCTTGAACAGGCGGTTGAGCCTTAGCCTTATTATTTCCCTTCTTTTTTAATCTGCCCCCATAGCCACTTTGCCACCGCGTCGGGCAGCACGTCGCCGCCGGCGGCGCGCAAGTTCGCCGCGCGCATGGTGGCGACGTCGATGGCGCCGAGCAGCGGCTTGAGCGTAGCGGCAAGCTTGCCATCCTTGGCGTCATCGGGCGCCAGCAGCAGGATGGCGTCGTAGGGCGGGATGGCCTGCTTGGGATCGCTCAACACCTTGAGATCGAATTTGGCGATGCGGCCGTCGCTGGAGAAAGCCGAGATCACGTCCACCTCGCCGGTGGCGGCAGCCTGATACATGAAGGTTGCCTGCATGCTGCGCTGGCTGGCGAAGTTCAGCCCATAGGCGTCGCGGATAGCCTTCCATTCCGGGCGGTCGAAGAACTCGTAATCGCCGGCGATCGACATCTGCGGCGCGTAGCGGGCGAGATCCGCGATCGACTTGATGCCGAGTTCGTCGGCCTTCTTGCGCGGCATGGCGAGCGCGTAAGCGTTCTCGAAGCCGAGATCGCCGAGCATGCGCACGCCGTAGGTTTTCGTCAGCCAGGCGGAGACTTCGCGCAGCACCTCCTCGCGCGGCTTGACGTCGCTGTGCTGCATGTAATTGGACCAGATGGTGCCGGAATAATCCACGTAAACGTCGATGTCGCCGGACTTGAGCGCGTTGAAGATCACCGCCGAGCCGAGCCCGTCGCGCCGCTCGCTCGATAAGCCTGCGGCAGTGAGCCGTTGCTGGACCAACGCGCCCAGGATGTATTGCTCGGTGAAGCTCTTGGTGCCGACGACGTAGGTGCTGCGCGTGCCGGCGTTGCCCGGCACCAGTGCCGCCAGCACCACCAGCGCGAGACCGATACCGCCGGCGGCGACGCGGGCGCGGCTGCGCGCGGCGACGCCATATTCCATCAGCGCCAGCAGTTGATCGACTACCAGCGCCAAGACGGCGGCGGCGACGCAGCCGAAGATGACGAACACCCAGTTCTGCGTCTGCAGGCCGGCGAAGATGTAATTGCCGAGGCTGGTCTGGCCGATCGGGGTCGACAGCGTGGCGGTGCCGATCACCCACACCGCGGAGGTGCGGATGCCGGCCATGATCACAGGCATGGCGAGCGGCAATTCGATCTCGCGCAGCGACTGCGCCGGCCGCATGCCGACGACGCGGGCGGCGTCGCGCAGGGACGGGTCGAGGCCGTTCAGCCCGGTGACGGTGTTGCGCAGCACCGGCAGCATCGAATAGAGCGCCAGCGCCAGCACCGAGGGCAGGAAGCCGAGCGCGGAGAAGCCGGCGCCGAAAATCTTCTCCGACAGCGCGGCGAGCGCCAGCAGCAGCGGATAGAACAGCGCCAGCAAAGCGAGGCCGGGGATCGTCTGCACCACGCTGGCGACGGTGAGCAGGCTGCCGCGCAGCACCGGGCGGCGGATGGAGGCGACGGCGAGCGGCAGGCTGATGCTTAAGCCCAGCGCTAGCGCCGTGATGCTCACCAGCACATGGCTGCCGAGATAGTCCGGCAGCCGCGCCCAGGCGTCGGCTAAGCGGGCGTCGATATTCATTATAGGCAATGATGGCACGCGTGGGCGGGCGGAGGAACCCGCGCGTGGCCGTTTGCAACAGGTGGGCGAGGGGCTAGGTTGCGGCGCCATGAACATCCTCTCCATCCAGTCGCACGTCGCCTATGGTCATGTCGGCAATTCGGCCGCGGTGTTTCCGCTCCAACGCATGGGCGTGGAGGTGTGGCCGGTGCATACGGTGCAGTTCTCCAACCACACCGGCTACGGCCAATGGCAGGGCCGGGTGTTCGATGTTGGCATGATCCGCGAGGTGGTGGCTGGGATCGCGCAGCGCGGGGTCTTAAGCGAATGCGACGGCGTGCTGTCCGGCTATATGGGCGGGGCCGATATCGGGGCCGCCATTCTCGATGCGGTGGCGACGGTGAAGCAGGCCAACCCCTCGGCCAAATATTGCTGCGACCCGGTGATCGGCGACGCCGGCCGCGGCATTTTCGTGCGCGAGGGCATTCCGGAATTCATGCGCGACAAGGTGGTGCCGGCGGCCGACGTCATCACGCCCAACCAGTTCGAGCTCGCTTTTCTTGCCGGCCGCGAATGCGAAACGCTCGCCACGACCCGCGACGCGGTCAAGGCGGTACACGATCTGGGGCCGCGCGTGTGCCTGGTCACCTCGCTGCACACCGCCGAGACGCCGGAAGACGCCATCGACCTGCTGGCCTCCGACGAGAAGACCTGCTTCCGGTTGCGCACGCCGCGGCTGCCGCTTGTGGTGAACGGAGCGGGCGACGCCATCGCCGCGCTGTTCCTGGCGCACTATTTGCGCGAGGGAAAGATTGAGGTGGCGCTGTCGCGGGCGGCATCGAGCATCTTTGGCGTGCTGACCAAGACCGCGGAAGTCGGCGCACCGGAGATTCAAGTGGTGACGGCGCAGCAGGAGATCGTCGAGCCGAGCCAGGTTTTCGAGGCGGAAGCTATTTAAGCCGCTGCTCGAACGCATTTCATAAATTGACTGTACGTGGCCGCGACGATCGGCGATAAAATGCCAGCCGTTCACATCCGGGACCGTCATGAAACGCCGCTTCGTTACGCTCGACGTGTTCACAGACCAGCGCTTCGGCGGCAACCCGCTGGCAGTTGTCTTGGAGGCCCAGGCCCTTGACCCGGCCGCGATGCAGGCGATCGCACGCGAGTTCAATCTGTCGGAGACGGTGTTCGTGTTGCCGCCGGAAAATCCGGCGCATCGCGCGCGCTACCGTATCTTTACGCCCAAGGAAGAAGTGTCTTTTGCCGGGCATCCGACCGTCGGAACCGCCGTGCTGCTCGGCTTGGTCGACGGCGGCAACACGACACGCGACATGGTGCTCGAAGCCAATATCGGACCGGTGCCTTGCCATGTCTCGTCTGGCGGAGAGGCTGGACAAGCAACTTTCGTGCTGCCGGCGCTGCCGGCAGAGGCCGGGGCGCCGCCGCCCGCGGAGGCGCTGGCCGCGGCGCTCGGGCTTGCCGCGCCGGACATCGGTTTCGGTCCGTTCGCGCCGAGCTGCTTCTCGGCCGGCATCGGCTTCACGTTCACGCCGCTCAAGGATATCGACGCGGTCCGGCGCGCCACACCCGATCTGGCGCGCTTTGCGTCCACGCTCACGGCGCCGGCGCACCGGGCGCTGTTCGTTTTCTGCCAAGAGACCGCCGAGCGCGGCCGCGATTTCCACGCCCGCATGTTCGCGCCCTCCTACGGTATCCCGGAAGACCCGGCGACCGGCTCGGCCGTCGCCGCCTTTGCCGGCGTGCTTGCGCGCTTCGCCGGCCTCAAGGACGGCAGCCACGCCTTTACGATTGAGCAGGGCTATGAGATGGGCCGCCCGAGCCTGATCAGGCTCGCGCTGACGCTGGCCGGCGGCGCGCTCACCACGGCTTCGGTCGGGGGCGGCGCGGTGACGGTTGCGCAAGGCACGATCGAGGCTTGACGGCGCCCCCGCGCTCGCGTCGATTGCCGGCGATGAGCGACCCCACTGTCTTTCCCGTTGACCGGCTGGAGCTTTCCTTTTCGCCCAAGCCGTGGGATTTCGCCAACGCAAAGCGCGCCGAGATCGACGCCTATTTCGCCGCCTTGCGACGCGAGAAGCCGGCGCTATGGAACGGCCGCGTGCTGCTACTGCATCATCAGGTGGTGGGCGACGGCGTGTTCAAGGGCGACTATCTGGAGACCGACTTTGCCAGCTTCGCCGCCTGGGTCGCCTGGGGGCGGCCCAGGGCGGGCGTGCACGATTGCTTCGGAGCGGCAGCGGTGGTGTCAATGGAGGGCGCGGTGCTGCTCGGCGTCATGGGCGCGCATACGTTCAACGCCGGGATGATCTATTTCCCCTGCGGCACCCCCGATCCCGACGACATCGTGGCGGGCAAGGTCGATCTCGATCTGAGCGTGCGGCGCGAGCTGAAGGAGGAAACCGGCCTCGACGCGGGCAAGCTTGCGGCCGAGCCCGGCTGGACCACCGTGGTCGACGGCGCGCTGATCGCGCAAATCAAGTTATTTCGCTCGGCCGAAAGTGCCGAGGCGCTGCGCGCGCGCATGCTCGCGCACCTTGCGCGCGAAAAGCAGCCGGAGCTTGCCGACATCCGCATCGTGCGCAGACCGGCCGATTTCGACAAGGCGATGCCGCGCTTCGTCACGACTTTCCTGGCCCATCATTTCGGCGGCGGTTAGGCTTGGTTAGGGCGTGGACTCATAATCGGCGAGCCAAGTACTGCCTTGGACGCATCGTTCATTGTCTGCTTTTGGTACTTCACGGAAAATCCGAGCGAGCTCAGGTTTGTCCGCTTTTGGATGCCATAGCGGACGTGCCGCCGACGAGATTGCCGATTCAGAGAAACTCACTTTTTTCACTCAGTTTTCACCAGCCAAGCTGCTGCCTTATCCTTGACGTCACTCGGAATTGCTTCCGCACGTCTGGTGTCAAGATTCAACATGACGCACTTGAAGATACTCTCGAAAGCGACCGCGCCATCTTCTGCACGGATCAGCCGATGACGAAACGTGATTGACTTGGTTCCAATCTCCATAACCTCCGTCTCCAAATGCATAACGTCACCAGATGAAAGCTCGCTTTTGAAGTCGCTTTCTGCACGGACGACCGCGAACGAAAGACGTCTCCCACTCCGCATATTATTTGCGGTGAGGCCCATTTCTGACTGTATGGCAAAAACTCCATCTGAGCAGGCGGCGAAATACCGCGAGACATTCATGTGACCCAGAAAATCACAGTCAGAAGGATCAACCACCGAACGAAACGAAATCATCGCCGCCATGAACTGCTCCCTATTGGACTTTAAGCTCATTTTAAGTAGGTTTGATTACCCAACAAGCAGCGTTGGATCGAATGCGACCCACATTTCCTGGATCCGTCCATCATTGACTTCGAACCAGGTAATGCCGGACAAGCTTACTCGCTTGCCGGTCGGTGGTTTGCCTTTGAAGTTACCCGTCTGCGAGCCGCTGAGAGACCAGCGCGCTGAAACATGGCGTTCCTCCCCAATTAGCGAAGAGACTTCGAAGGTTGCATCAGGAAAGGCGATCCTGAATGTCTCGAGATAGGCCTTGACCGCGTCGGCGCCATCCAATTGGCCCAACGGATAGTGAAACAATAGTCCAGGCGCGAATATCCGATCGGCGATATCCATGTCTCCTTGATTGAGCACCTTGGCAAAGTAGGTGCGAGCGGCCTCCTTGTTCAAGTTGGAAGTCATGCGACGCCTCTGGGATGGATTATCGGTGATCAGGGCCCACTTATGTCGACCACTATAATGCACCGAGCTTGCAAAGCATGGATGTCGCTTGTTGGCTGCCAGCTCAACCGGTCGACGCAATGAATGTCGGTTTTCGGGGTGAAGCGGACATGCGGCCTATATTATGAGTACACGTTCTAGCCTTGCCAAGAGCGCCGCGCTGGCGTGAACTCAAGCTCATGAAGCTCGAACACATCGCCAAGCGCTTTCGCATCGACCACCCGGACAAGTTTCGGCTCGCCGATCACAATCCGGCGGAATGCTGCGGCCTCGCCATCGACAAGAGCGACGCCAAGGCCATGCTCGATGACGGCCTGGTGCGGCTGTCCGAGCTGCAACAGAAGCTTTATGCGCACGACCGCTGGTCGGTGCTGATCGTGCTCCAGGCCATGGACGCCGCCGGCAAGGACGGTGTCATCAAGCACGTCATGACCGGCCTCAATCCGCAAGGCGTGGAGGTGCATCCGTTCAAGGCGCCGAGCGCGGAGGAGCTCGATCACGATTTCCTCTGGCGCGCCGGCAAGCGGCTGCCGGAGCGCGGCCGCATCGGCATCTTCAACCGCTCGCACTATGAAGAGGTGCTGGTGGTGCGCGTGCACCCGGAGCTGCTCGCGAAGCAGAAGCTGCCGGACCAGATCGCCGGCAAAAACATCTGGCAGCGGCGCTTCGAGGACATTCGCTGCTTCGAGCGCCATCTCGCTGGCAGCGGCACACTGGTGCTGAAGTTCTTCCTCAATGTCTCGCGCAAGGAACAGCGCCAGCGCTTCCTCGATCGCATCGAGGAGCCCGCCAAGCGCTGGAAGTTCTCCATGGGGGACGTGGCCGAGCGCAAGCTGTGGCCGAAATACATGGCGGCTTATCAGGACATGATCCGTGCCACCAGCCGCCCCGAGGCGCCTTGGTATGTGGTGCCGGCCGACAATAAATGGTTCACGCGGCTGGTGGTGGCGGCGGCGATGGTGGAGGCGCTCGACCGACTCAAGCTCGATTACCCGAAGGTCGAGAGGAGAGCGCTGGCCGAGCTGAAGAAAGCCGGCAAGGCGCTCAAGGCCGAGAAGCGCTAGCGGCGCTCATCAGATGCGAACGACAGCAATGTTGACCTATCCCGCCGGCACGCTTGATTCGAGGCGCCTGCTTCCGCTAGAAGCGGGGCGTTCCTATATGCGGTTAACGCGGGTTTTACCTTGTTCCGCGATCCTGACCGCCGACGACGAGGGTATTTGAGAGCCATGACGACGCGCCACAATATCCGCGCGATCGGGCGGGCGGCCTGCCAGGCCGCACCCGCGGCCTCCCTCATTCTGGGCACGCTCCTTCTCCTTATCCGCCCCTGAGGGCCGGCTGGGCATTTGCGCCTGGGCACTCGGGGGATGACGGAATCCATCACAACCCCATCGAGCGCCCTTGATACGGCGCATCTGAATTGAGAAGGATCGACTGCCATGACCGCCAAGAAACCGCATAAGGAGAAACCGCCCAAAGAGGACCGCGTCGTCATCTTCGACACGACGTTGCGTGACGGCGAGCAATGTCCCGGCGCCACCATGACCCATGAAGAGAAGCTCGAAGTCGCAGCGCTGCTCGACGAGATGGGCGTGGACGTGATCGAGGCCGGCTTCCCGATTGCCTCTGACGGTGATTTTGCCGCCGTCCATGAAATCGCCAAGCGCGCCAAGAATTCCGTGATTTGCGGGCTCTCGCGCGCCGGCTTCAAGGACATCGACCGCTGCGCCGAGGCCATCAAGCCGGCGGACCGCAAGCGCATCCACACCTTCATCTCCACCTCGCCGGTGCATATGAAATACAAGCTGCAGAAGGAGCCGCACGAGGTCTACGAGATGGTGATCGCGCAGGTGACCCGCGCCCGCGGCCACACCGACGACGTGGAGTGGTCGGCCGAGGACGCCACCCGCACCGAACACGATTTCCTCTGCCGCTGCGTGGAAGCCGCCATCAATGCCGGCGCCACCACCATCAACATCCCCGACACCGTCGGCTACACGGTGCCGGAGGAATATTTCGCCATGATCGAAATGTTGCGCACGCGCGTGCCCAATTCCGGCAAGGCGGTGTTCTCCACGCACTGCCATAATGATCTCGGCATGGCGGTGGCCAATTCGCTCGCCGGCGTGAAGGCGGGTGCACGCCAGATCGAATGCACCATCAACGGCACTGGCGAGCGCGCCGGCAACGCCGCGCTCGAGGAAGTGGTGATGGCGATGAAGACGCGCAACGACGTTTTGCCTTACGCCACCCATATCGACGCCACCTTGCTGACGCGCGCCTCCAAGCTGGTGTCGGCGGCGACCTCGTTTCCGGTGCAGTACAACAAGGCGATCGTCGGACGGAATGCGTTTGCCCACGAGAGCGGCATCCACCAGGACGGCATGCTCAAGAACGCGCAGACCTACGAAATCATGACACCGGAGTCGGTGGGCGTGAAGCAGACCTCGCTGGTCATGGGCAAGCATTCCGGCCGCCACGCCTTCGTGCACAAGCTGGACGAGCTCGGCTATCAGCTGACCGGCAATCAGCTCGAGGATGCCTTTGTGCGCTTCAAGGCGCTGGCCGACCGCAAGAAGCAGATCTACGACGAGGACATCGAGGCGCTGGTGGACGAAGAGATCGCCACTGCCCACGACCGGGTCAAGATCGTCTCCATGACCGTGATTGCCGGCACGCAAGGCCCGCAGTCGGCGACGCTGACGCTCGATATTGACGGCAAGCACATCACCACACAATCGACCGGCAACGGCCCGGTGGACGCTATCTTCAACGCGATCCACGCGCTGGTGCCGCACGAGGCGGTGCTCGAGCTTTATCAAGTGCATGCTGTGACCGAGGGGACCGACGCTCAGGCGGAAGTTTCGGTGCGGTTGTCGGATGGCGGACGTTCCTATACCGCGCGCGGTGCCGACCCCGATACGCTAGTCGCCTCGGCCAAAGCCTATCTCGGCGCGCTCAACAAGATGACCAGCCGGCGCAACAAGGCGCCGGGGGTCGAGCGGCGGATTCATTCCACCGACGTCGGCTGACGACGGCCTGGACATTGCAGCGATGCCGCACCCGCATGGGTGCGGCATTTTGCTTGGCTTTTCGCGCGGCTTTAAACGGCAACGATTGAGCCCGCGATTTCCTGCGCAATTTTATTCTGAATGTTCGTAAATTTTCATTGCACGGGCGCAATCACCTTTCCAAACTTTAACTTGATAAGGCAAGGCCGCGATCCAAGATGGTCGTTATCCGAAATGCCATTGGAGGTGGCTATCATGTGGAAAACAGCTCTTGCCGCAACGACCGTGCTTGCGATCGCCGGCGCCTCGTTCGCCTTCGCGGACCGCGGCCCTGGCCGCGAGGGGCACGCGCATCACTGGAGCATGAGCGCAGCCGACATCGCCGCCTTTGCCGACGCGCGCATCGCGGCGCTGCACGCCGGGCTCCAGCTCAATGCCGAGCAGGAGAAGAATTGGCCGGCAATGGAAAGCGCGATGCGCAATCTCGCCAAGCAGCGCGCCGAGCGGTTCGAAGCGCGCAAGAATGCGCAAGCCCCGGCCGATCCGGTCGAGCGCCTGAGCCAGCGCGCCAACGCGATCGAGCAGCGCGGCGCCGCGCTCAAGCAGCTCGCCGCCGCCGCCGCTCCGCTCTATCAGAGCCTGGACGACGCGCAGAAGCACCGCTTCGCCGTGCTCGCCCGCCTCGACGGGCGGTGGTTCGGCCATTGGCGTGCACGCCACGAGTGGCGCGGACACGACGGCTGGCACCATCACGACCGGCATAGGCCCGACCGCGGCCCGCAGCCGCAGTAGGTTCTCTAACAGGCGGCGGGCAAGCGGCCCCCCGAACGCTTGCGCCGGCGTTCGAGAAGTCGCCAGGTTCGCCCGGCGGCTATTTTCTTTTGGGTGACCCGAGGCTTGGCGCAAGTGTGCGGCTGGACTCTCCGGCGCCGCTTTGCTAAGGGACCGCGCCGGCCACCATCACGGACGCCGGCAATCCGGGCGCATAGCTCAGTTGGTAGAGCAGCTGACTCTTAATCAGCGGGTCCAAGGTTCGAGTCCTTGTGCGCCCACCACTTAACTATTTGAAAGAGATTCCGGATTTTTATCAGCTCACGTCTGCTAGCGTGAGCTTGGCCGAGGCAGGTTCCAAACAGGTTCCAAAGTTTGCACGCGTAGGCCGCGCCAGTGCGCGCAGAAGAAATTTCCGTTAGCGGTTCACGGCTGCGAACGAAGAGTAGGGGCCCCCGGGGGTATATGGACAGGCCCCCACCCCGGGGGCGGGCCTTCGCGCAGGGACCCGGGTGAATTGCAGCCTGCAAAAACTAAAGGTATCTCGAAAGTTAAAATAGCTTCCGCTACCGAGACCCTGCGACTGAAAATCACGGTGTCGGTGGTTCGATTCCGCCCCTGGCACCACTTCATGTTCGCAGATGTTCGCGGACGTCCGAAATTTCCGCAAAAACAATCTGATACGTCTAGATTTGATCGCGATTGTCCTGCCATAATCGCGGGCAGCCAGACGATTTGCTGGTATTTTTGCTGGTATTTTTGCTGGTATTGGATTTTTGCTCGTGTGCCGGTACCAGCACATGATGGCACGAAAAAAATATGTCGCTCACCGATACAGCAATTCGCGCTGCGAAGCCGCGCAATAAACTCGTCAAGCTTTCCGGTGGCGGCGGGCTGTATCTTTTGATCCAGCCGCACGGCACGAAGCTTTGGCGAATGGGCTATCGGATTGGCGGCAAGCAAAAAACGTTGGCGTTCGGAATTTATCCGACCGTCTCTCTCGCGGAAGCTCGCGCTCGACGCGATGCAGCGAAAAAGTATCCCGCTGACGGCGTTGATCCGTCGCTGCAGCGAAAAATCGATAAGCGGGCGAGGGTGATTACCTTTCGCCTGGTTGCCGAAGAACTTTTCGCCAAGATGCAACGTGAAGGGCGTGCGCCCGCGACGCTGACCAAGACGCGGTGGCTCCTTGAATATGCCTTTGCTGGTATTGGTGAACGTCCGGTCGCCAAGGTCACGGCCTTGGAACTCCTCGACGTGTTGCGAAAAATCGAGGGACGCGGCACCTATGAAACCGCGCGGCGGCTGCGCAATACTTGCGGCATGGTGTTTCGTTATGCCATTGTCACTGGGCGTGCCGAACGCGATCCATCCATCGACCTGAGTGGTGCAATTACAACGCCGACGGTAAGACACCGGGCAACCATTATTGAGCCTAACGCTATTGGCGCGCTACTGCGGGCAATCGATGGTTTTGACGGCCAGGCGACAACGCGCGTCGCGCTGCGCCTAGCTCCGCTCGTTTCTGTCAGGCCCGGCGAGCTCCGCCATGCGGAGTGGAAAGAGTTTGATCTCGATAACGCGGAGTGGCGGATTTCAGCCGAGAAAATGAAAATGCGCCGCCCGCACCGCGTGCCGCTCTCACGACAGGCGCCCGAGCGCCGTACAGGCGCGGCGCTCGGACACGTGCAAATGCTCACGAATATGCTCGATGCAGGCGCGACGGCGCGCGGGGCTTAGAAGATTCCCTTGGCGGCCTCGGTCAGGATCAGCTTGTCCAGAGTCAGGTCGGAGATGGCCTTGCGAAGTCGGCTATTCTCAAGCTCAAGGTCCTTCAGCCGTTTCACCTGGTCGCTCTTGAGCCCGCCAAACTCCTGCCGCCATCGATAAAACGTCACTTCGCTCACGCCGATCTGGCGGATCGCGTCAGCCATGCTCGCGCCCTGTGAGATGAGCACGTCCACCTGCCTCAGCTTGGTGACGATCTCCTCCGGCTTGTACCTCTTCCTCGGCATATCGGTCCTCCTCGATGCCCAAAGACATACTCCAGGTCGGACCACTTCAACGAGGGCGGCTCATCCAATAGATTTGGACGACGTACACCTTACACTAACGCGCACCCCAATCGCGCGGAGCGCAATCGGCCATCACCACCTTCTAACCCATACCAGGAGGGTGGATATCGCACAGAGGATCACAAGGCCAAGCACCAAGGTCAAGGTGCTGTTTATCCCGAACCAGTGCGGCACGAATTCAAACATTCAGAACTCTCCACGATTGACTAGCCAAAACAGAGTGATAGCATCTCTATTGCGTGTCGCAACGACGCAACGGAGTTGCTCGGCAGCATTTCTCATGGTCTCCGCCGTCTCTCGCACCTTGGACATCCTCAATGAGCTCAACCGAGCCGACTCCGGCGCGACGGGTTCCGAACTTGTGATGCGGCTGGAAATCGGGAAAGGCGTCGTCTCGCGCATCTTGGCAGCCTTGGAACAGGATAGGTATGTGACCCGCGATGATATGAGCGATTCCTTTCGGATCGGTCTTCGCTTTGCAGGGATCGCGCTGGGCTATATCGATCCCAGTGGAATACCCGATCTTTGCGTCTCGTTATTGCAGAAGGTCGCGCGAGAAGCAGGCGGATATACGCAACTTGCGGTCGTTCAGAACAACGAACTCAATTATGTTGCAAAGGCGAAGGGCAATCAGCGCATTCGCATGCTCTCGCTGCTCGGGCAAGCTGCGGTCTTGCATGCATCGTCGGCAGTCAAGGTTTGGCTCGCCAGTCTTCAGGAAGAGCGCGCGCTGGGCCTTGTTCTCAGCCAGGGCATGCCCCGATATACAGATCGCACAATCACTAGTATCGATGATTTCTGCGCCGAATTGGCGCCGGTGCGGAAGAATGGTTTCGCGACCATAGAGGGAGCGCTATTCGAAGGCGCGAATGCGATCGCCGTTCCGGTACGCAACCACAGACTCGATCGCATCATTGGCGCAGTGGTTGTCTCCGGACCGACATACCGCATGTCCAAGAAATGGATGACTAGCCTGATCCCGCAACTAAAAAATGTAGCGGACAGGCTGAACGACACCGGCATTCAATTCGGCGCGCTCGAACCTGTTAATTTCGAAACCAAAATACTCAAGCGGGGCTCATCCAAACGGTAATGGATTGACATCGGGAGGCGGCAATGAAGTTCTTAAGCGCAGACGTCGTTATTGTAGGCGCAGGTGGCGCCGGTAGTTATGCCGCTTTGCGGCTCAAAGAGCTCGGTTTTGACCCGCTTCTTGTTACAAAGGGGCTGGTTGGCAAAAGCGGTTGCTCAATCTTTGCCGGCAACCTCGTTCTCAGCGGGCGCATGCTTGGTACCACAGAAGAACAGTCACGCGACATGCTCGAATATTTCGCCAAGTACTGGAACAATTTCCTGATCGATCAACAGTACCTGGCGAAAGCCGGGAAGTGGATCGAGCACTCCTTCTACCCGGAACTGGACCAGGCGGGCCTCTATTTCCGTCGCAACGATCAGGGGGATATCGTTGCAAGCGTGGGGCGCGTTCGCAATATCGCTGCGAACAAGCAGGGACAGTCCGGTATGTTGTTAATGGACCGCCGTCGCAAGCAGATCGAACAGCTCGAAGTGCGCAAGCTCGAGGAAACGACCGTCACCGCCTTGCTTCCTGATCCGTCCGGACGGGTAATAGGCGTCGCCGGGCTGCACTACCCTGATGGCGAAATATACGCGATTAACGCCTCAGCCGTGGTATTGGCGACCGGCCATTCGGACCGTCTGGCAAAACGCTCGACCGGAACTCGCGAGCAGTCGGCGGATGGTATCGCACTAGCTTTTCGCGTCGGCGCTGAACTCGCCAATCTCGAAATTCAATGGTGGCATACAAGCGACTTTGCCTACCCAAAGACCTGGGACCGTATGCACGTCTATCCGAATCCACTGGTCGGATCTACGGAAACCGCCCGCATGTACAATTCCGACGGCGAGATCTTCTTCGAACAGAAGACAGATGCGCCGATTGCTCTCGCGCCGTATGCGACCCAATTCAAGAAGCTGGGCGAGCAGGTGATGAAGGGAAAAGCGCGCTTCGACGGCGGATTTTACACCTCCTACAGCCACATCGATCCGAAGGACATAAAAGAATACAACTATCATGCCAAAGCGTTCGACAAGTTGGGTCTCGATCATGGGATCGATCATGTTGAAACCGCCGTTTCGTGGCATTGCCGGCAGGGCGGCATCAACGTCGATCCGCACACCATGGCGACCTCGGTGGCCGGCCTTTATCTTGCCGGCGGCGTCGGCAGTCACAGCAACGGCGGTATTGGCGTCGTGAGCTACGACGGGCAAGTCGTTTCCGAAACCATCGCGAAAACGCTGCGGCCCGGGCGGCCGGCGCCGCGCCTTTCCGTAGATCAGGTTGAAACAGAAATCGACAGGGTCGAGCGCATGTTGCGCAGCATCCCGCCAAACGGCTGTACGCCCATGCATATCAAAAACCGCCTGCGTGAAATCATGTGGGACAAGATGGGATTCATCAAGAGCGAAGAGAACATGACTGGAGCACTCGACGAGGTGCATGAAATGCGCAGCAAACTTGTTCCCGTTATGGGCCTAAAAAATACAACGCGCCAATATAATTACGGATGGATCGATGCGATCGACGTCTACAATATGCTCGATGTTGTCGAGCTCACTGTTCTCTCCTCGCTAAATCGCAAGGAGAGCCGCGGTCCGTTCTTCCGCCCAGAATATCCATACACCGACAACTTGAACTGGCACGGCAAGAACATTCTTTATCGTAACAGAGATGGCGAAATCTGTTTTCGCATTGAAATGTTCGATACCCCGTTTCTCAAACCCGATTTCGAGCGCCGCGACTATTTTGAGGTCGATTGGTGACGTTGCGCGCATAAGGGTCTTCTGAATTTAAGCCGCGCGAGGGACATTGGATAGCATGACGGCGAGCGATGCGATGCGCTTAGGTCAAAGCGAGGCTGGCGACAGTGGCGACGCTCGCCTCTCGAGCTTGCGCGAGGGCGATTTCGTGACCGCGCGCATTTATCGCTACGACCCGACGCAGGATGCGGCGCCGCGCTACGACACATACCGGGTCCCCTATAGCCGACTGATGCGCGTGCTTGACGTGCTCAACTACATCTCCGAGGATCTCGAAGAGGATTTCGCGTATCGCTGGTTCTGCGGCGTGAAGAAATGCGGGACCTGTGCCGTTCGGGTCAATGGCCGGGAAGTCCTCTCCTGCTGGGAGGCCGCCGAACCGGAGATGACGATCGAGCCGTTGCGACACGCTCCGGTCGTACGCGATCTGGTTATCGATCGCACAGCGTACGAGAGCCTGGTCGCGCGCATGATACCTTGGCTCGAACGGGACAAACCCTATCCGGGATTTCCCGAGCGACTTTCCCACCGCGATATGGAACCGGCGGCGACCGCGCTGGATTGCCTGAGCTGCCTGGCCTGTTTGTCGGCTTGTCCGGTTCTAGATCTCGGTAATGAGACAAATTTTTCCGGACCTGCGCCGTTGGTGCAATTCGCCCAGGTTGCGCTCGATCCTCGCGACGGCATCGATCGCGGCCGTATCACGGTCGAAATGGCCGACATTTTTAACTGTGTCTCTTGTTACAAATGCGAGGAGGTTTGCCCGGTCGGAATTCCAGTGGTCTCAAAGGTAATAGAGCCTCTAAAGGCACGGGCGTATCAAAGCGATGAGAGCCTCGCTCGCCATGCAAGCAGTTTTTTAGCGATTATCAAAAAGCGGGGCCGGATTGACCCAACCGAGCTTGTCATAGGGACCCAAGGGGTCCGAGTCTTACTTGGGCTGAACCGTGCTGTGCGATTATGGATCCAGGGAAAGATTAATCCGCGGCGCACCTTTTTCGGTAAGCCGTTGACCGGCATAGTCGCGCTACGTCGAATTTTTGATAAGACACGACTGAGATCGACTGACGAATCGGCCAAAACAGGGGGCGGTTCAATTCGGCATATCCCGTTTTGATATGTAGAGCGTTGAGAAAACGATTATCAGCGCTCCAATAATTGCGGTGAGCGCCGGGATTTCTCCGAACCAAAGCAAACCGAGCAGGGAAGCAACGATCAACTTCGAATAATCGAAGGGCGCAATATAAGTCGCCTCGCCAACGCGGAACGCCCGAAATACACAAGCCTGATTGGAGACGCCCAAAACGCCATTGCATGCCAGAAGTATGGCCTGTGATTCGCTTGGCGCCTTCCAGTAATAGATGCCGGGGCCAACCGTCAGCACTACACCAATCGCACCGAGATAAAACAGCATTGTCAGCTGCTTTTCGCCTTTTGGCAGACCGGCGATCAGTATGACCTGAAGCGCAATGCAAAAGGCCGCGAACAGGGCGAAGGACGCGTCGGCATTTGCATTGGAGAATCCGGGGCGCACCATCAATAGCGCCCCAACGAAGCCAAATATTGTGGCGAGCCATCTGCGCCAACGCACGATTTTGCCCAGCAGGATTACAGCCAGCACGAGAACGAAGAGGGCCTGGGTGAAAAGAAGCGCCGTCACATCGGTCAATGGCAACCGCGTCCAGGCATAAAAATGGGAGATGAGCGCAACGGCGCCGACTGCCCCTTGCAGGATTTGGACAGGCAAGTTCAGAGTGCGCAGGGAAGCGCCCTGCCAAAGCATAAATGGCAATGGCAGAACGAGCCCCGCGACGGACCGCACAAAAACAGTCTGAAAACTGTCGATGCCGGTCGCACCGAGCTGCTTTACGACGGCAGCGTTGAATGCAAACAGGACCGCGGCCGCAATCATCCAGAGCGCCCCGCGGGCATTTGGCGACATGAAGTTTCGGCCTGTCGGCTGGATGCCCACCGCCGACGGCCTCCTAGAAGGGGAGCTCTCACCAGCGCTCATCATCGGTTATTCATCGCTTGCAAGATTCGGAAAACCAACGGCGCCCCGTTTTTGGGAGCCTTGACAGCACTCGGTTATGCCTCGATAGTAGCAACAAAGTTGCAGCAGGATACACTATTGCACATGCTAGCCTCCGTTTCGCGCACTATGGCGATCCTTCAATTTCTCGCCTCCCAAGAGGCCGGCAGTTCGCTGACGGATATCGTCCAGGCGACAGGAATCGAAAAAAGCATGGTTTCGCGAATTCTCGGAACGCTGCAACACGATAAGTACGTGGTGCGGACGAGCTCAAACGAGCACATTGTGGGGCTAAAATTCGTTTCAATGGCAATCCAGCAACTAGAATTGAGTGGATTACTCTCGCTTTGCCAACCCATTCTTCAGAAGATTGCCGACGAAAGCGGCGAACTTGTCCAGCTGGCAATGGCCGACGGCGACAACCTGTACTTCGTCGCGAAGGCTGACGGCAAAGCGCGCATCCGGATCCAGCCAAAGCTTGGTACACGCGCGCCATTGCATGCGACCGCCGTCGGCAAAATCTACCTCGCAAGCCTCCCGGAGGAGGATGCGCTCAAACTTGCCCTTAACGCTGGCCTGGAGCGCTTTACGGAAAATACTATCACAACGGTCGACAGACTGCGCACTGAGCTTGCGCGAGTGCGCCGAGCTGGCTACGCGCTCAATCACGAAGAGAACTTTTCGGGTTCTAAGGGAATTGCCGTTCCGGTATTCGGCCGCGATGGATCGATCGTTTCCGGCGCAATCGTCATTGTGGCACCGACTTTCCGGATGTCCAATGAGCGCGCCAAATCATTTCTGTCTCTGCTGAAAAAGCAGGCGGAGAGCCTGCGCGGCATTCAATGCCTCGCCAGGTCGCAAGACTTCGTTGCACGCGAAGGCAACTTGCAGATGGTCGGATGAGTCAGGTGAGGCGATGAAAACGCGGGTCACGGATATCATCATCGTCGGGGGAGGAGCGGCAGGAACTTACACCGCGCTATGCCTTAAGAAGGCCGGCATCGAACCACTGATCCTGGCCAAGGGCCTCATCGGAAAAAGCGGTGCTTCGATCTTCGCCGGCAATCTCAATCTTCACGGTCATGTCTTTGGCGGTAATGATGAAGAAGCAGCCGCCATGCGCGATTACATTGTCCGTTGGTACAATCATTATCTCATAGATCAGGATTACGTCCTCAAGGGTGAGAGATGGACGGAAGAAGTTTACTATCCCGAGCTCGAAGAAGCCGGTCTGTACTTTCGCCGTGACGATCAGGGAAAAATCGTCACGAGCTATGGGTTGGCGCGTGGCGCTGCGCTGAAGCAGCAAGGCCAATCCGGAATCCTTTTGATGGACCTTAGGCGCAAACAAGTGCGCCAGAGCGGTATCGAAACTTTGCAGGAAACGGCCGTAACGAAGCTCGTCCAAAACGATCGCGGCGAGGTCGTCGGTGTTGTGGCGTTACATTGCCCGACCGGCGACATCTACTTTATTCGGGCGAGACGCGGCGTCGTGATCGCCACGGGTCCCGCTGATCGTTTGGCCTCACGCGCGACCGGTACACGCGAGCAGTCGGGCGACGGGCTGGCGCTTACCTATCGTGCCGGCGGTGAGCTACTAAATCTTGAAATCCAGTGGTGGCACGCCAGCGACTTCAAGTGGCCGCCGTGCTGGCAACGCATGCATGTATATCCCAATCCGCTCGTCGGAACGAAGGAAACTGCACGCATGTACAATTCTGACGGAGAGCAGTTCTTTGATCAGTCAACCGATGCGCCAAACTCGTACGCGCCGTATCCGACCCAGCTCAAGCGGTTGGCTGAACAGGTCGCAAACGGCAAGGCCGATCTCAATGGTAGGTACTTCACCGGCTATGACCACATTGAGCCGGAAGCATTACGAAACTATGCGCGCCAGTTAAAGGCATTCGAAAAGGTCGGCCTGCAGGCCGAAACAGCGCGGGTTGAAACAGCCACGACCTGGCATTACCGACAAGGCGGGATTAACACCAACCCGCACACTATGGAAACGAATGTAGCCGGCCTCTATGTGGCGGGGCCTGTCGGAGGGCACAATAACGGATCGCTCGGCTATACAACCTATGACGCATATCTTTGCGCCGAGACCATAAAAAACAAAGCGGAAATGACTGCGTTGCCAAACGGTTCGGACTTTGTTGCCGAAGCGGAGCGTGCCCGCGTGACCGGGCTGCTTCGCATGTTGCCGCTGAATGGTGTGTCGCCGATTTCGGTAAAAACAAAAATCCGCGACTTGATGTATGACAAGATGGGATTCATAAAAACAAAACAGGGGATGGAAAGCGCGCTCGAAGAAATTGGCCGCATCCGTGAAGAGGATACGCTGCGTATGGGTCTGAATAATTTGAGCCTGAATGAAAATTTTGGATGGCTCGACGCGCTCGACGTCTACAACATGCTCGATACTTGCGAGGTGACAATAAGATCGGCGCTAAACCGCAAAGAAAGCCGGGGCCCATTTTATCGTACAGACTATCCCGATGTCGATAACGAGAATTGGCTGGCCAAGAACATAATCTTCAAACATCGAAATGGCGGGTTCGAATTCAGAACCGAACCATACAAGCTTCCGTACTATCGACCAGACTTTAAGCGCGAGAAATACCTAGATGTTCTCTGGTAAACGCGGCAGGGCAACGTAAAGACGTAACAATGGGCAAGATTGGCCACGACTTTGATCCGTTATCCTCCAGGTACCTTGGCCGGATTGAGGCGCATGATTCAAACGAGGATCGTCTCAATCAGTTGAAAGTAGGAGACTTCGTCACGGCCCAAATCTCGCGTTTCGATCCGGCAGTCGATACGAAGCCGTATTTTGAGACCTACCGCGTTCCCTACGTCAAATGGATGCGCGTTCTCGACGTCCTCATCTATGTTTCTGAGACGCTTGGCATTGAATATGCCCATCGCTGGTATTGCGGCGTCAAAAAATGCGGCACCTGCGCGGTACGCGTAAACGGGCGCGAGATGCTTTCCTGCTGGGAGCCCGCGCTTCCCGATATGGTGATCGAGCCGTTACGGCACCTTCCGCTGGTGCGCGATCTCATTGTCGATCGCGAGCCTTACGAGCGGAGAGTCATGGAGCTGAAACCGCTGTTGGTCAGGACTAAGCCATATCTAGGTCTGCCGGAGCCTATTACTGACCGCGAGATGCGTGCGGCCTCCTACGCCATGGACTGCATCAACTGCATGGCGTGCTTCTCGGCCTGTCCGGTACTCGACCTCGGCGACCAAACGGACTTTTCCGGACCGGCGCCGCTTGTGCAGCTGGCGCAGGTCGCGCTCGATCGGCGTGATGGGATGGATCGCTCGGTCCTTATCAAAAATACAGCCTCGATCTTCGAATGCGTCTCTTGTTATCGCTGCGAAGAGGTTTGCCCTGTTGAAATACCGATCGTCTCGCGGGTCATTGAGCCATTAAAAGCACTCGCGTTCGCGACAAAACCCGCTGAGAATAAACACCAATCGGCGTTTCTCGATATCGTGAATTCGCGCGGGCGGATCGATCCGTCGGCTTTGATTTTGAAAACGCAAGGATTGCGCGCGGTCCTTAACCCTGCTCGCGCCATCCGACTCTGGATCAAAGGAAAAATATCTCCAGTTCAGACATTCTTCGGGTCTGCCGTGCCGGGGATAGAATACGTGCGGCGCCTGTTTAGCGACGTGAAAGGGGCTTTATGATGAAGTTTGCCTATTACCCGGGCTGTTCGGCACAGAGCACCTGTAAGGAATTGAATGCAAGCTTGCGCGTTGTTGCCGACAAACTTGGTCTCGAACTCACCGAATATGCCTCCGCATCATGTACGGGCAGTCGCGAGATTCGTGCGGTTCGACCCGAGCTTTTCTTAGCGCTCAACGCGCGGATTATTGCGATGGCCGAACGTGACAACCTGCCCCTGATGACGGTTTGCAATACGTGCACGCTGAATTTCCTCGACACGAAAAAACGCCTTGACGAGGACCCGGAAGCACGAGACCGCGTCAACGAGATACTTAAATCGGAAGGCCTTCGGTATCAGGGTAAATGCCGGATTACGCACTTTCTCTGGATGCTACTCGACGACATTGGGCCCAAGAAGCTCAAGGAAATGGTGGTGCGTTCCTTGAAGGGGATGAAACTTGCGGCATTTTACGGTTGTCACATCGTCCGCCCCCCTGCGCATTTCCATTTTTTTGACTCGCGCAACGCTCGTTCAATCGAAGTCATCAATGAGATTCTCGGCTGCGAGTCGATTGATTATAGCGGTCGAACCGAGTGTTGCGGGTTTCACACCGCTGCCGACAATGAAAAGGTAGCTATCAAACTGACCGGGCGTCATATCAAATCGGCAAAGGATGGCGGCGCCCAGGCGATAGTTACGCCTTGCCCACTCTGTCACACGGTTCTCGATGGTTTTCAGAAGGAAATGGAGCGCGAAGTAAAACAGAAACTCAACGTTCCTATCCTTCACCTTCCACAGCTCGTGGGATTGGCGCTCGGGCTCGCTCCGGAGACACTCCATCTCAATCGTCACATGGTTCCAGTTAAACTGCCAGTTTAGCGAAGAATAATCCCTTTGCGGGGGGGGCCGTTTGAAATAGA
>Ga0307429_1000439_pt1 | contig 25638 bp, 27 predicted proteins | sample SalMarWE160230MG_FD_202151 | JGI IMG/M metagenome (GOLD analysis project Ga0307429, IMG submission 202151) | Salt marsh sediment microbial communities from the Plum Island Ecosystem LTER, Massachusetts, United States - WE1603-230 | ecosystem: Environmental > Aquatic > Marine > Intertidal zone >... | reverse complement strand
GCCATTAACCAAAATTGTAAAGGGAATTTCTTTTATGATCCAATCTTTCTCCACATACATCTTGCCAGAACTGAGACGAGTTATGTTCAGAGGTTGGGTTTGTGAAATTTTCTCAATTTCCTCTTGCATTTTTTCCCAATATCATTATCTGGCGATCATATCTTCTTAATTCCTTTTCGTTTAGCATTTTATCCCCCGGCTATGGGAGAAAATAGGGATATTTCATCATTATTTTTTAATTGAGTTCGTAGGTTTGCATAGTTCCCGCGGATAAATACCCATACATATTGGGGTAGCCATTTTTTTGAGTTTGGGAAAATCATCAGCTATTTTTTCCAGGACCTCCTTTACGGTAGCCCCTTGAGGTAGGTTAAGCTCAGTTTTATCCACTCCGCATAAATTCCCGAAAAAAGTGAAAAATTTGATTTTTACCTTCATTTAATCAAACCTTCACCCACAGTAGTGGAAAACCCCATTAAAGACTCAGTTTTTTTGAGATATTTGTAACTAACAAGAGTCATACAGCTTCTACTCTTTTTATCTCTGGAACTTCTTTCTTAAGAGTTTTTTCGATCCCATTCCTCAGGGTTAGCGCTGCCATAGGGCATCCATTACAAGCCCCCTGCAGTTTCACTTTGACTATACCATCTTCTGTAACTTCAATTAATTCCACGTCTCCACCGTGGATTTGTAAAGAGGGACGAATTTCAGTCAATACTTGTTCTACTTTTTCACGCATTTTTATCCTCCGTTAAATGGTCATCAATGGCTGATTTTTGTAGTTTTTCTGCCAATAACGAGATTATTTTTTTCTTCCTGCAAAAAGAGGAGACATTTCTCTGAGCCTCGCCACAATCTCCACCAGTTTTTCTACAGTATAGTCTATATCTTCTTTTTGGTTGTCCCTGCCCAAGGAGAATCTTATTGATCCCTGAGCTATCTCTGGAGGGACACCCATGGCCATTAGAACATGCGAAGGTTCCAGACTGCCAGAGGTACAGGCTGACCCGGTAGAGGCTGCGATTCCTTTAAGATCGAGATATAAGATTAAGGATTCTCCCTCAATAAATTCAAAAGAGACGTTCAAAGTATTGGGTAGTCTTCGAGTGGGGTGTCCATTCAGCCGACAATGGTTTATATTTTCCTTGATCATTTTCTCCAATTTATCCCGAAGATTAGATTCGCGTCGTGATTGCTGCACCATTTCTTTTGATGCTATCTCGGCTGCTTTTCCCAGTCCTACTATGCCGGCCACGTTTTCTGTACCTGCGCGACGACGTCTTTCCTGATATCCACCATGAATTAAGGGGTGAATCCTGGTACCTTTGCGGACATATAAAGCTCCCACTCCTTTTGGACCGTAGAACTTGTGAGCGGAGAGGGAAAGAAGGTCTACCTTTAGATCATCAACATTAACTTTTATCTTTCCTATGGTTTGCACAGCATCGGTGTGCAGGTAAATTCCGGATTTTTGGGCAATCTCGCCTATTTCTGAAATAGGCTCAATGGTTCCTACCTCGTTATTACCATGCATTACACTGATAAGAACGGTCTGGCTGGTAATAGCTTCCTTGACCTTTTTGGGGTCGAGGAAGCTATATTCATCCACCGGCAAAAAAGATACCTTGCAGCCTCTTTTTTCTAAATACTTGAGGGTTGATAGTACGGCGTGATGTTCTATGGAAGATGCTATGATATGTTTTCCTTTCTTTTCCAGGGCAGCAGCTACTCCTTTCAAAGCAACGTTATCTGCCTCTGTTCCCCCACTGGTGAAGATTATTTCCTCCGGGCTAGCCCCGATAAGATTAGCCACCTTTTCTCTTGCCTCGTCAGTTGCCTTCCTTGTCTCCTGGCCAAAAGAATAAATAGTTGAGGGGTTGCCAAACGCCTCTTTATAGTAAGGCAGCATCGCCTCCAGGATCTCTGGATGAAGAGGAGTGGTGGCATTGTGGTCTAAATATATCCTTTTCATTTTAACTGTCCCTTCAAATTTGAAAGATGTATTTATGGTCTGGCTGAGGAAGTCTGGAGACCCGTCTTGCCTCTACAAGGAGGTCTTCCAAGCTCGTTCCTTTCAGAATTTCCTTTATCTTATCTCCTAATTTCTGCCAGAGGAGTCGGGAGGCACAGCTATTGACCCGCTCACATTGAGATATTCCGTCTTCCTTATCCAGACAAAATACTGGAACAACTGGGACCTTTAAGGCTTTTATGATATCCATCACAGTAATATCTTTTGGGGAGCTGGTCAGGAGAAATCCGCCTCCCGGTCCTCTTATACTTCTCACCAATCCTGCCCGGCGTAGCTGATTGAAGATTTGTTCCAGGTAATTGACAGAGATTCCTTCTCTTTGGGAGATGTTTTTGATAGAGACAGGGCCAATGACTTCATGGATGGCTAAATCAAGCATTGCCCTCACCCCATATCTTCCTTTGCTAGATAATCTCAATCTTTATCTCCTCTTTTCTATTTCAGGAGAATCTCCGGCGTCTTGGCCTCTACTATAACCCAACCAATATAATGTTTCTAATAGTTCAGTCAAGAATGCCTCACTTTTCAATTATAAATATATAATAATTTTAGTCAAGTATTAGCTAATTTACATTATAAAAAAATGTAATTTTTGTCAAGTAACTTTTGCAGGAAAAAATTGGTAGGTAACCGCAGGCTTTAGCCTGCGTAAGACAGCGCAACCTAAAGGTTGCGGCTACCTTAAATGTGGAATCTGTGAATTTGAAATTGACGGTGAGTACGATCTTTGTTATGATTGGATAACATCACAACTCTTTCCATAAATACGATAAAACTTCTGAAATTCAAGATATTGAAGACGTGTTGCAGATAGCAAGGTCCGGGAATTTTAGGGGAAGTTCCTTGAATATTTTGATTAAATGGATAAACTCCAGGGAGGGAAAGTTTTTAGCATGAGACAGGTGATTTCTTTTGATCTGGATGGTACTCTGATCAAGCCTGATTTTAACTATCTAATCTGGTATGAGATGGTACCCAAGCTTTATGCCAAAAAACAGGGAATTGAGCTTGAGGAGGCAGAAAGACTGGTAAAAAAAGAGTACGACCGGGTTGGTGAAAATGATTTAAGGTGGTACCGGCTTGATTATTGGCTCGAACATTTAAAACTTAATAAAAGTCAAGAAGAGATACTTGAGAAATACATGGACAAGATAATCCTTTATCCCGATGTCCTGCCCAGCCTGAACTATCTGAAGAGAAGATACAAGCTAGTAATTGCCTCCGGCATGAGTGAGGATTTTATTTTGATTAAATTAAAAAAGAATAATCTCGCCCAGTTTTTTGGCCATATTTTCTCCGCCATTTCTCTGGGATTAATTAAGAAAGAAAAGAGTTTTTATCTTGCTATGTGCAGGAGCTTAAATGTCAAGCCAGCTGAGCTTGTCCACGTCGGCGATCATTATGAGGTTGACTATCTGGTACCCAGGAAAATAGGAATAGAGGCATACTTTTTAGATCGGGAAAACCAGAGGAAAAAAGAGGCTGGAACAGTTAATAATCTGGAAGAGTTCGCTAGCCACTTGATTCAATGATAATTTTCTTTATGGTTTTTATCTTCGAGATCTTTGCTAATCACAAATCGGAAGAAAAGGGTACAATTTATCTAATTCATGTGGGCAAGATAATCTCTTACGCTCCATTCAGACTTGAAGATTGGTGGGTCAAAACAGAATATAGCTCAGGTCGTCGATCAATAAAAAGATCGTTATGGTCGGTTAGGTGTTTATTCCGGGAGCTAGCAGGGTCTACGTTAACTGTGCCGATGGTTTCCTCTTGAGAGAGCCTCAATAGTATCTGGCCTTCAGCATTAACTACCTGACTGCCGCCGGTAAATTTAAGCTCTTTTTGAGTCCCCCGACGTTCTATTCCGGTCCTGTTGGCAGTTATACAGATTACCCGGTTCTCAATGGATCGAGTAACCATAGCCTTTTGGCAGAAAGGAAGAATCAAATTTGCTGGATGGCATATGAGCTCAGCCCCTTTGAGAGCTAGAATGCGAGTTGCTTCAGGAAAGATCCAGTCAAAACAGATCATAATGCCCGGTCTGGCTATTCCTATATCAAACACAGGAAACTCCAGATTTCCAGGAGTGAACCAGAACTTTTCCTCGTTGAAGAGATGTACTTTACGATACCGGCCAATAAATCCCTCTGGCCCAACTAAGATAGCGGAGTTATAGAAATTTTCGCCTTCTCTTTCAGCAAGTCCTGCCACAATGAAGGCATCTTTTTTTCTGGCAACTCTTGAAAGCTCTTTGGTGGTAAAACCCTCCGGAGTCTTCTCCGCTAAAGATTTTACCTCTTTTTGTGAAGTAAAAAGATAACCAGTGGTAAAAAGCTCTGGCAGGACAATAAGATCAAAACTTTCTTTTAAAATGTAATCTTCTACTTTGGTGAGGTTAGCTTCAATCTGTCCAAATACAGGACTAAACTGTAAAACTCCTATTTTCATCTTCTTCTCCCCTGTCTATTCTTACTTTGATAATCCTCTTTTCCAGCTTGTCGCACTAATTTGTTGAAAAGTATGGGTTGCAGGAAATCTTTTGTTAATTTTGATACAAAATTGTGATATGTCAAATAAGCCCCCCCAAACTTATCGAAACTCAAAGCGATGATACCTGTTTGATAATTAATTTCTGAAAAACTATTTATAACCATTATGTATAACCACGTCTCTCTACTCGCAGTACCGACAAAAGAATGATGCTCCTCGTCAGAAATGGCTAGACCTAAATTCTTAAAGAGTTTCTTTTCAACTCTAAATTGGCCGGTGGGTGTTTGGATTGAACGTTCACACATTCACCAGCCGCTATCAGTGAAGGCTGGAGTTTTAAAGGCATGTGTATGAGCGCGGCAAACCACAAAGTCCGTAGTAGGCAAAGCGTGACGATTATCATTTTTCAGTGCCGCCTTCGTTTTCCCAAGAGAATAATATCGCGCCAGGCCTCCTTGCTTTTATCAGCCATCCATTACCAAACCCAGCACTTAGTCAAAAACTCTCTAAAGGAAAATGCTGGATACAGAAAGAGGAGAGCAAAAGCCTATCTTGCTCTCCTCTTGCTTTTACTATAGGCTATAAGGGGAAGTCAAAGTTTTGGTCACTTGGTTCAGAAAGCCCATCCTAGTTTGATGGCAACAGTCGGTCCAAGTCCTCCTACATCAATGTCTTTACCACTCCTTTGAAGATAAATGGCCCCGCAGGACCATTCAGCGGTAAGATTCTCACCCAGGAGATATTTGTAGCCCATATTGACTCCAGCACCTACCATAGAAACCGAAGCTCCCCAGTCTTCCTCTGTTCCCCAATCAGCTCCCGCACCAAAGCTTCCGTAGACACCCCACCATAGACCTTGTGGCGCAGTGGGCTTAAAGTAATTCTTAAGGCCCACTGTTGCTCTAACACCCAACAATTTACGGCTAAAGGTAATGGCCGGGGTTACATAAAAACTTGAGCTGGGACTGGTTACTTTCTCGTACTCAAGACCAAGTCCTCCCCGGAAAACTGCCGTCCCCAGCTTGGGCTTTTCCTCATAGAGCTGAACAAGACCAGCCCCAGTTACGCTAACGACTCTTTTGGGTCTTTCCTGCGCCAGGGCTGTGCTTCCCCACGTCCCTGATATTAGCACCACCGCTAATACCAACCAAATTCTCTTTATTGTTCCCTTCATTTTCCTTTCCTCCTTTTTTGAGTCTTTGTGACCCATTTAACTTACCACTCTTCTTTTTTTCTTCTGCTTTTCTTCGATGGCTCACCTCCTTCGTCTCGCTGTCAATTTCGGGAGACCTTTCGGAAAATTGCGAGAGCTTATATAAAAACTCTAGAAAGTCAACAGGTTATTCTTTGTAATCTTCCTTTCTCTGAGCCAGTTCCGGATCATCTTCTTTCTTTTCTCCCCTAAAGCTTCAGAGTTATCCCATGACTTCCACTTATCGTCTCCGGTGCTGCGCCTTTTTGCTTTTCCAGCGTAGCTTCAATCTCTTTTTTCTTCTATTTCTGTTCTTTCTGCCCATATAGACCTGCTGAAGTCCTTGGTATATTCGTCGTTAGACATAAGAACTGGTCCAAGCCGGACCAGAGTATGGTGACTTCTTCATGCCTTGCAAAGTTCTGACTATTTAGTCATAACCGACTAGATAGTCAGATAATTATAATGATTTTTTAGAAAGTGTCAAGGGGGGTATCTCAAAACACTAGGATGTAACTGTGACAGAGCACCGGGTGGTTAAGTTAAGATTGGCAGGACCCCTATTGCATCCACGGCCACAAATATGGGAATAAATGCCAGTAATAAATTCTTGATCATAGTCACGGTCCGGTTCTAAAAATGATTACATAACGAAGGCTGCCGTTTCTGAGCTAATAGAAGCTACCGTTTGTTCAACCCGTCCATCGATTGCGGCAAGGATAGTTTTGCGTGTCTATTTAGGATCGGCTCGCTAAAAGAGTTTTTCTGTTGATCCATTTTCTTATATCCCGTTTCTTTTATTCTTTTTTAAGGTAGCTCTGACGATTGAAAAGGAAAATTGAGTAATGTGGCGAAGTCCCCCTACGGTGGAAAGATTTCTCGTGGTTCTTCCTATCTCCGACATAAGTTCATGGATAACAATTCTTTCTTTAATTTCTCCAATCTCTTTTACCCTAGCCAGTCGATGAATGGAGTATAGGCCGATCAGGAATGCTAAAAGGAAGAAAAAATCCCACTGTTGGAGATTCAATGTTTGAAAGGCTAGGTCCTTTCCCGGGCTTGTCCATCTTAGGGTCCAAGAAAGTTCTCGTTCAGCGAAGAAGTCCGCAAATCTGCCGCCTAGAACCGGAGCAACACCCGCTGCCAAGGAGTTAATAAAATTTGTAGTAGCCAAAAAAGCGGTTGCCTGTCCCTTTGGTGCCAGCTTAAGCCCAATATTTCCTGACGCAAGACTTACTCCTGCAGCAGAAATACCGGTAAAAATGTGTATAGCCACCAACAAGGGGATAGTTAATAGGTACTTTTCAGGCATCGTGGTAAAAGTCCAGGCGAAAATGCACCCGATAAATAGGGGTCCGCTCACCCGGAGCACCGATTTGTTACTAAAACGATCAGAGAATTTTCCCCACACTCGAAAAAAAGCAAGACTTACGAGTCGACTTACTACCGCAAGGACAATAACAAAGGACATATCCAGCTCGAGTCTTTTCAGCATGTATACTGTAAAAAAGGGAGCTGCTAAGTTGACTGCAAAGCTCCAGGAACTCAAAAATGCGATGAGGTTCTTAAAATTGGGATCTCTAAGTGGTTGTAAGATTAATTTCAGAAAATTTGGCTTTTCTTTTGCTGCTGGCATCCGAGGCTCTGGTATGGTTGATATAACGTAAATTCCGAGTATACCCGCAAGACATCCCAAGAAAAAGAGGGCCGAGTAACCATACAACTCGTAGGAGGTAGGAAACAGTCTTTTCCAGTAGTCAATATAGAAACCGGCAGCTAAAGAAAGGGGAATTCCTAATGCGGTAGCCAAAGCCATTCGCTTCGAGAAAAAAGATCCCAATCGACCTTGTGGTACCAGATCACGCATCCAGGAACTCCAACCGGTACTTCCAATTGCAACAAGACTCGAGCGAATTAAAAGAGCTATAATAAGAATGATTAATCCTGCTTCAATTGAAAAAAGGAAGGGAATTAAGCCGATTAAGAGCCAGAATAGTCTTGCTGGTGTCAACATATAAACACAAATTGCTCGCCTGTTCCGTATTTTCTCAACCAAATAAATCGAAGGGATTTGAACCAACTGGGCCAACGCAGGGATGGCAGCCAAGAGTCCAATTACTGTATTGGAGGCTCCAAGTTTCAACGCAAAGGCAACCAGAAAGACACCCCCTGTCAGGGTTACCATCGCTTGAGAAGTTAAACCATCCTTTATGACGCTTTTAAGGCCGGATTCGATTTCTTGGTCCGTTAACGTGTCTTTAACTGGGAATCTCATCTTAAATCCCCTTGAAACTGAGAGAGGACAACACGAGGTCGTAAGGAATTGGAGCTTTCATCTAACTTACTTCTCTCATTTCTGTAAAGCTGCCATAGCAAATGAGGTTATCTCCAGCATGGAGCTTATGGTTCCCCCTGGCAACCAAAATTCTTTCTTCGTCTCTTTCGATAGCTAAAACCAGGATTTTCTTTTTTCCCAAATCAGAACTGGCCAAGGTCTTTCCCACAGAGGGCGATCCTTCATGTAAAGTAATCTCACCGATGCCGAAGTCTTCCCCGAGATCGAGTATCCGCTCTATAGTCCTTTTCTGAAGTTGGAATTTTTCTCGAAGTTTTTCCTCGATTTTCTTGGAGAGAATACGGGCGAGCCTGGTGTGAGTCGCCATTCTAAATATCAGATAAAGGGCGATTATGAGAACAATGAATCGCAGTATTGCCCAGGAGGAGGTTACCGTGAGAAATGAAGAAACCAATCCCGCAATGACTGCAACCGTTCCAGCATTTCCGATGATCATAAGAAGAGAAATTATTCGGCGCCTCATTGGATGGTTAAGCACCAGTTCTGCTTCTCTGGTGGTAAATCCGGTACCGGTGAGAGCCGAAAGAGCCTGAAAACTTGCCGTGGGCTTATCAAGACCGGTGAGCTGAAGGGCTACCATAGCTACCTCTCTTATCATAACACTAATAAATACCACGATGATTATAAGGATAATTCCACCCATTAGCTAAACCTCCTAAGTTTATTATTCGGCTTTTTATAACCATTTTTTTCTTTTGAAATAAACTAACATTAAAATACCTATACCAGCCATCACCAGCAAAACTACAGGATAACCCCAAGGTGATTCAAGCTCTGGCATATAACCAAAATTCATACCATAAATACCTGATAATTCACCTCCCGCCGAGTAATATAACAGATAACGGTATCAGTGTAAAAGAAGTTTTGCGTAAGCAGAATTTAGACGGGGAAGCAAAGTCTTTTACACCGTGATAGGCGTAGTTTTAACATCATAGACGGCCATCTTTAATTCCCATTTGTTCGGCTTCCCTATAAGAACGTCTGTTTTCGTAAGAGCTCCAGTGGAGATTCCTTTTTAATTAATTCTCCGTCTGCTACTCAAAGGCCAGCTTTTCCTAAAAATCCCTCTATCCCACAGCTGGCTTGGGAAAAATCTTTTGACAGAGGAGCTTCAAATTTGGCAAGTTCTTACAGTTGTCTTGACTCAAGAAAGTCTCTCAATTAGAAATCGGGTAATTAGGTGATAACAGGGGCTATTAATATAGGTGGAAACAAATGCCGTTTCTTTATGCTTATGAGACTTTTTGAGTAAATTCCATTCTTTTTTTGGGATCATAAGAGCTTATCTCTCCTTGACCTATCGTACATACAGTTTCAACTAAATAATCAGCTATCAGCTCTAACCATTTTTCTATGCGCTTTACCCCTACTGGAAAGTCATTTACTTCCAGGGCATAGTAACCATCTTCACTCTCTAGCAAATCCATTCCCCCTATCACCATTTCCATGCTATCGAAACAGCGCAGGGCCCCCTCTATTATCTCATCCGGAAGGAATACCTCCCAGGCCTTACCCTCATTGGGATGGAAAAAACTCTTAACCACCTTCCCTACCTTATAGATTCTGGTTACACCGTCATTATTGGAAATAAATTTTTGTAGATATATCCACTTTTTCCGCAAATTCTTTAGACTCTCTACCGATTTTACATATATTATTCCCTTTGAACGCCCATATAAAGGCTTCACCAGAGCGGGAAACATAGAACCATCCACATTTTCTAAAATTTTTTCCTTTGAAGCAAATACTGTTCTCGGTACCTTCAAACCCGATTGTTTCATAATCTCATCGGAGATTAGCTTATTACTACTAAGGCATAAAGCCCGGTAGGAGTTTATCACCACAGTTCCCATTTCCTCAAGGTATTGGGCAAGCCACAGATACTCGCGCTCACGAATCTTTACTATGACAACATCGTAGTTCCTTAACGAGGAAATATCAGGATTAATCACGCAGGGACTAATTATTTGAGAAACTATGCCTTTGCTTAAAAGGTAATTATTTAAAGATACGAGTAGGGATTTCGATGATTTGATTTTTTCTGAAGTGAGAAGTCCTACTTTCATATAATCTCCTTTGTTCCTTTGGACAATGAATGTTTTCTCTACCCTTGTTTACTATAAAAGTAACCTGGGTTTCTTGCCCCCGAGCCACTCTGCAGCCGATTAATTTATGAGTGTCTCTTTTCTTCTTTTTGTTCAGCGGCTATGATCCCACGCAAAAAAGTCGCGGAAATAACTCCTGTCTTATCGGCAAAGGCCCCCTTTCTTTCATTGATTATCCATTGGGAAATAAAACCGATAATGATGCCGTGAAAAACATACGCTTGATTTGCTGAATTAAGTGGTCGAAAAACTCCCTTTTTAATTCCATCATCGAGAACATCGGCTAAAAAACTTATATATTTTTTATAATTACTCTGCATCTTTTGTGTGTATCGGCTTTCAAAATCCTTATGTAGCGCTCCTCTTATGAAGAAAAGAACATTGAAAAGAGCCCTTTTTTTCTCAAAAAAAGTAAAATGAGCATTGACCAATTTCTCGATTGCCTCATGAGGATCCTCTATCCCAGCTATTTCTCGCTTACAGTAACCGAGTAAATCATCAATACTCTTTTTGGTTAAATACGCCACAAGATCCAACTTATTTTTAAAATGGTAGTAAATAGTGCCCTTTCCCACATCGGCTTCTTTAGCAATCTCGTCAAGCGTAGCCCGAAAGAGACCTTTTTTGGAAAAAGTTTTGTACGAAGCACGGATAATTTTGTTAAAAGTATTGATTTTTCTTCTCTCGCTTCGGCTTAACACCTGGGTCATTTTTCTCCTCCGATTCTCAATTATTTAATAAAAAGTATCTTTCTATCAGTTTTGACTATTTAGTCATAATCGACTTAATCGTCAGATAATTATAATCGTTTTTAAAAAAAGTCAAGGGGTATATTCGACTTTTGCTGAAAAATTCATATAGTTTTCCCGTCCCAGACTTTCTCCTTGACATCACTCCTAAACTGCACTAGATTATAACAGGGTAAAGAGAATGCTGGCCAAAGTTTACTCTAGCGCTCTTCAGGGAATAGATGCTTATCCTGTGGAAGTTGAAGTAGATCTAGCCCGAGGCCTTCCTAAGTTTAACATTGTTGAGCTTCCCGATGCTGCAGCAGGTTCTCGCAATATCCTTATAAAGACTAATTGGTAAGCCTTTCAGAGTTTTGTGAAAGGCACAATAATAAAATCAAGAGGAGGTGATAACAATGGCCATGTGGGATCCGTTCAGGGAGTTTGCTCGGGTGGAGCGAGAAATGAGGAGAATGTTCGATGATTTCTGGGGTCGGGGAATGCGACGAGAGGCGCTTCCTGGTTCGCGGGGAGCTGGAGTGCCTGCAACAAAAGAGCGAGGTTTAATTGGCAATCCTGCAGTAGATCTGGTAGAGAAGGGCGATACGCTGGTTTTACGTTCTGAGATGCCTGGACTCAAGAAAGAGAATATTAATATCTCTGTTACCGAAAATGAAATCAGCATCTCAGGAAAGGTGGAGAGAGCAAAAAAAGAAAAAGCAGAGGATTACTACTACTCTGAAAGAGTATACAGCGCCTGGGAGCGAACGATTCCCCTTCCGGTTAAGGTAAAATCTGAGCAAGTTAAAGCTAAGTATCAAGACGGGGTACTGGAAGTTACTCTGCCCAAAACTGAAGAAGCCAAACGAAAGAGAAAAGAAATAAAGATTGAGTAAGTTTAAGGGCTGCCCCTTTTTGAGGGACAGCCCTTAAAGCCAACCAACTTCAGATTGACTAGGCTTAAGAATTGACGCATACTTAAAAGAATAGAAAAAACCGAAGTTGTAGACTCAGAAGCAGTGTGTAAGGCTCGGGAAAGGTAGAGGGTTTTTCTTGCAAGTCAAGCCTATGAGACAGCCAATAAAGGGCGCAGTCCCGTTATGAGGGGGTGGCAGAATGGTAGAAGAATATGCAAAGGGGTTTTATGAGAATTGCTTGAAATCAAAATGCAACTATTCAGTTCTAGGAAGGCTCATACATAGACTAGTTGTGCTGACGATGGGCTTGATATGTTTCACAGGGTCAGCTGAGCTTGGAGCCCTTAGCGCTCAGGCTTTGTCCGATCGGGTCAGTGAATCCCTGCGAAGCCGAATCGAAGTGGCAGGATTTTCTCCGAAGATCGCGGTTGGAGAAGAACTCATCCATGCCTCGGTGATGTTGCCGCTTTTTTATGAGCGTCGAATCTACCGGCCTGCCTGGAGTGATGGCCATGGTCCTCTTCCCCAAGTGGAAGCTCTTATCAAAGCAATCAATGAGGCTGATCGCGATGGACTCAGGCCGAGTGACTATCATTTGGCAAAGATCGAGGCCACGCTGAGAGAGGTGCGGCAAAATCAACGTAAGAAAAAGCAGCTTGAGCCCCGCAGGCTGGTCGACCTTGATCTACTGTGTACCGACACCTTCTTGCTCTATGGTTCTCATTTATTGGCGGGCCGCATCCACCCCGAAACCATCGATCCGGAATGGCATGCCAACCGCCGGCAAGTCGATCTTGCTGGACTTCTTCAGACCGCTCTCGATTCAAACCAGATTGAAAAAGTCTTGAGAGGTCTGCTTCCACCACATCCGGGTTACGCAAGCCTCTGCCAGGCTCTGGCCCGCTATCGGGACACTGCCTCAAGGGGCGGTTGGTCTATGATACCTGCCGGCCCTAAAATGAGAAGGGGTGACCGGGGGGAACGCGTTGTAGCGGCGCGCAACCGGCTTATTGCCGCAGGAGATCTTGCCTCTAGGTTATCCAACGAGGCAGACTTATTCGATGGTGCCTTAGAGGAGGCGGTACGGAGGTTTCAAAATCGGCACGGGTTGGAAGTGGACGGAGTCATCGGACCTATGACTCTGGCTGCCCTGAATGTGCCGGTGGAAGAACGCGTGCGGCAGATTGAGGTCAACCTGGAACGCTGGCGCTGGCTTCCTGAAGATCTCGGGCAACGCTACATCCTTGTCAATATTGCTAATTTTGAATTGGAGGTAGTGGAGAAGGGCCAGCCAGTGATGATTATGCAAGTCGTGGTAGGCAAACCATATCGCCGCACCCCGGTCTTCAGCGACAAGATGACCTATCTGGTGTTGAGCCCCTATTGGCATATTCCCCCCAGCATCGCCGTCAAGGATAAGCTACCCTTGATCCGCAAAGACCACACGTATTTGGCCACCCACGACATTAAGGTTTTTCAAGGCTGGGGTGCAGAGACTAGAGAAATTGATCCCCAGACCATCGATTGGTCCAAGGTTACCGCCAAGGACTTCAATTACCGACTCCGTCAGGAGCCTGGATCGCTGAATGCGCTGGGCCAGGTAAAATTCATGTTTCCCAACAAGTTCAATGTGTACCTTCACGATACCCCCTCCCGAGAGCTGTTTGGCAAGACCGTGCGGACATTCAGTTCCGGGTGCATCCGGATCGAAAAGCCCATTGAGCTGGCAGAATATCTCTTGCGGGGTGATGCCAAATGGAGCCGGGAAAATATACTCGCGGCCATCGATAGGCGATCAGAACACACTGTACGCTTGCCAGAACCAATGTCGGTACATCTCCTTTACTGGACGGCATGGGCAGATGAGGAGGGATCAATTCAATTTCGCGGCGATATTTACGGACGCGACCAGCTGCTGGATAAAGCCCTGCGAGAGAACCCACCCCTCGCTTAGGAGTCCAAAAATGAATCGTTTGCCTCAGAAGTCATCCTATATCCTGAGCCCAGGAATCCAGATTCTGATTATTATCCTTATCGTACAAAACCTAGCGGCTGGACCGAGCAGTGGATTCTCTTCTGGGAAGGCCGGATTCGCGGTAAAATTCAAAGATGAGGTATCGCCATACCGAGTAATCGGGATTTTCGTCCTCCCCAATGAGAGACTCACGCTCCAGGCACTGGATAACGCCAAGAAGGACCCCTATGTTCTAGAGGTTTCGGGTGGGGAAGTTACGCCGATTGCCACCAATAATTGGCACTGGCGAGCCCCAGGGGAAACTGGGCTCTACCCGGTTAAGATAATTCAGCCGCACACTGCCGATTCTATTACGCTCAACATTTTTGTCATGGTTCCCTACAATCGTTTGAAGGGAGAGTACCTTAATGGATACCGCATCGGTACCTACCCTTCTGTATTATTCAAGCAGCTATCGATCTACAAGCCACCGAAGGGGTTTATTGAGGTCACCAAGAAAAATGAGAAAACTTTTGTTGCTCCCCATCTCAAACTGGAGCAATTTTTGTGTAATCAAGAAGGTAGTTATCCCAAATACCTGGTGTTGAAGGAACGGCTCCTCCTTAAGTTAGAACTTATTCTGGAGAAGGTTAATGAAGAAGGCTACCTTTGCGAAACCTTCACTATCATGAGCGGATACCGGACCCCTTACTACAACAGGACGATCGGGAACGTGAAATACAGCCGCCATCTCTGGGGAGACGCTGCGGATATCTTTATTGATGAAAATTCCAAGGATGGCATCATGGATGATCTCAACCGGGACGGTAGAATCGACTATCGGGATGCCGCTATTCTCTATGACATAATCGATGGGATGTACGGTAAACCTTGGTATAGGCTTCTTATAGGTGGATTGGCAAGGTACGAAAAGACGGCATCCCATGGACCCTTTGTCCATGTCGACGTGAGGGGATTCCGGGCGAGATGGGGAGACTGACTGGTACCACGTGTGCTAAGTTAAGAGCTATATCTGTCGTCATATAATCATTCTTTTCAAAAGAAGGACATAAATATGATCAAGAATTTGCTATTGGCGTTTGTTCCTATATTTGTAGCTGTGGACGCCATAGGGGTTCTGCCGATTTTTATTTCATTATGAAGAAGAAATTGGCCTTGGCGATGCGGTTTTTCGAGGAGCCATTGGCCTTGAGTTTGAGAAAGTAACGAGTCCGAGCTCCAGTACCTATATCACCCCGGCCGTTTCCTTCGGTCGTAAAGCGTTGGGCGTGAGAGCAACACTGGGTCTCAAGAATTACTTTGAGCCCACTGCACCAGAAGGACTCTGGTGGGGCGTCTTCGGAAGCTTTGGTCTGGGAGTTGACTGGGGACCAGAGAAGGATTGGGGAGTCTCGGTTTCTCAGGAGTCATTGAGGAAATTGGTATTAGAACCACCAAAATCAGAGATGTAAGTGGACAGCTTCATATATTGTTTAACGGGAATATAACTTTAGTTAAGAAATTTACCGCGTTGGTTCGTTCTTTGGTGATTCTGTTTCCAAACACTGACGTGGTCATCTTTCAGCCCCTTTCCTGGGAAGTCACGATGTCGAGAATTCTTGTCATCCTAGTGATAATGATTATAAGCGTTGGTTTTGGAAAGGTCCCTGGTAGAATACGTAGTCATGATGAGAGATGGCTGAGGCTAAGATAAGCCGACACCGACTGAATGAGGATAGTAGACAAGGTGACCCCACGTGAGAAAAAAGAGAAAGACTAAAATAGTCTGTACCTTGGGTCCGGCAACTGGTTGTAAAACAGCAATCTATTTCTCAAGAGCCCTTTTAAAGAGAGCGAGATACTCCCTGGCTATTTTTGGCCAAGTGATCCGCCGTCCAAATTGATAAGCCTTTCTACGGAGGAGGTTTCGTTCACTCTCATTTTTGAGAAGATCGATGATCTGTTGGGCCATAATCCTGGGATTTCCAGATCTGATCAGACGGCCTCTGCCATTCTTCAGAAGTTCCTGGGCGTACGGATAAGGAGTAGAAACAATCGCTTTACCATAAGCTAGAGCCTGGGTAAGTGTTCCTGAGGAGATTTGCTCCTTCGAGTAGTAGGGGGTAACATAAATATCGGCGGCTGCGAGATACGTAGCAAGCTCATCGGGACTGACGAATTTGTTGTGAAAAACTATGTTCTTTTCCAGTCCCTTCTTTCTCACGAGGCTCTCAAGAAAATGTCTATATTTCTCGCCAGATCGTTTGATGACATGGGGATGAGTTATGCCCAGGATAATATAAAGAACCTCAGGGATTTCTCGTGCTACTGAACCCATTGCTTCAATAGCTGTTTCAATCCCTTTGTTCGAGCTTAATAAACCAAAGGTGAGTATCACAGGCCGTCCCTTAGCTTGGATAGAAGCTTTGTACTCAGATGGATTGAAAAAGGGCACATCCGGCGCTCCATGAGGAATGATAACAATTTTCTCCTCCCGGACCCCATAGACATCTCCTAAAAGATTGAGAGCTCTTTGGACTATTACCACAACGAAGGTTGAATGCTGAGAGATCGTTCTAACAATATCATATTGCTCTTTTGAATGTTCTTTAGGTGCTCCACCTAGCGAGTGCAGCGTGGTAACTAAAGGTTTTCTCAAATCTTGCAGGAGATCAAGAACAAAAATTCCATTTCTACCACCAAAGATGCCAAATTCGTGCTGCAGGCAAACTACCTCAGACTCCGAGGAATTGAGAAAATGCGCCGCTTGGTGATAGTCTGGTTTCTCTTGGTCATTGATTTCAAACACGACCTCTGGGGGATAGTGAAGCTCCTGAGAACTATCACTAAGAGCAACTACTCGGAGAGCTTTATTTTGACCAGAGACCTCATCATAGAGGTCAGAAAGTGCTTTCACCAAATCGAAGGTGAAGGTAGCAATCCCGCACCTACGAGGAAGGTAGGTGCTAATAAAGAAAGCGTTTATAGGTAGAAAGGGTCTTCTTTCACGCACTGCTCTCTATCTCCAGATGTTTTTTCCTGAATCCTGCTTCACAAATTGGATAAGCTCGCTCAGATCAGCGGTGGCTAAAGCAACCGTTGTATCAGCCGCACCATAATAGAGGCGAAGTTCCTTGGTGTCCCGGTCTACCACTGCCCCTGTGGGAAAAACCACCCCGGGTACATTGCCTCTCTGCTCATAGGCTTCAGTGGGACTCAAAACCCATTGCTCGCTACGAGAAATCAGTTTCCACGGCTCATCCAGGTCTAGTAAAGCTAAACCCACCCGATAAACGCTACCGGAGGCAGCCACTCTCACACCATGGTAAACGAGGAGCCAACCCTCGGGAGTTTCAATTGGTTGGGCTCCCAAACCTACTCGATGGCAGTCCCACCATCCTGGTCTTGTGGGAATAACTACTCGATGGTCTCCCCAATGTTTTAAATCAGGGGAAAAACAGATCCATATGTGAGCTTCTCCTCTAATGATGGGCCGGTGAATCAGGGCAAATCGGCCTTTAAAGCGGCGGGGAAACAAAGAGGCATCCTTATCTTCGGGTGGGAGCAAAGGACCCTTACGATCAAAGGTTCTAAAATCTTCAGTCATCATCACTGAAACCAGAGGACCTCCCCGTGAGAAACAAACGTAGGTAATAGCGTATTTCCCTTGTTCTTCCAGCCAAACAACTCGCGGATCCTCGAGGCCGTATTGCTCTTCCCCGATATTCGTGTCTGGCCCCAGAATTAGATCGGGCAAGATAGACCAGTTTTTTTTACCATCTTTACTTTTAGCCATGGTGAAGTGGGAGAAGCCTCTTAAATCCTCAGTTCGAATGAGAAGGAGTGTCTCGCCTCGAAACTCGGCAGCTGCCGGGTTAAAAACCGCGTTCACCTGATAAGGCCAATCTGAGGGAGTAAGGATGGGATTACCAATATGCCGCCGGAAAAGAAAATCAGGTTTTTTGAAGCTCTTTAGTGCTGACAACTGCTGTCATCTCCCTTCGACCTATAAGGCAATATTGTATTCACAAAGTCTCATTATGATTTCCCCGTGGATTTTTACGCGGCTCATTAAGAGATTCTAAGACAAAAAACGCTTAGCGTCAAGCAATTGCATCCACAACAACCTTACAAAAGTAATCTTCTCTACGGTTCAGCCCCTCAATTTCCGTCCTCATTTTTCACTCCTCCATTTTTTCAGGAAATTTGTCTGGTTTAGGGCTAGGACCTAACGGCCCGCTCGTTCTTTAACATGCTAACTTCTGTAATCTGAACTGGAGAAAGTCAGAGAGTTCTCTCGGGCATCTTTTGCGGGGAGCTGTTTACATATGTTTCGGGAAAAGACCAACCAAAGAAAGCATTTTAAGGAATTTTTGGAGGCTCTGATCCTTCTCGGGGGGAGATAGTAACCTGAGGGAAGGGGATACTAATCTTTTCTTTTCTAAATTCTTCAACGATTACCTGCATAAGCTTTCCCCTCAGCTTAATCCAAGGTATTCCCGCATCGGTACTAAACCAGAAAAGTACTTTAAAATTGATCGAGGAAGCATCAAGTGTTTCTAGAGCCACTATCGGTTCAGGATCTTTGAGGATGGGAAGGTCTTCTCTGTTTAAAGCCCTGGTTATCGCTTCTTGAACTTTTTGTAAGTCGCTATCGTAGTCGACTCCTACTACTACCTCTAATCTTCTTTGGTTGTACCTAGTGTAGTTTTCTAACACTTCAGAGCACACTTTTCTATTGGGTATAGTGGCAAAAACTCCGTCCCAGGTTTTTAATTTAACCGACCTTAATCCGATATCTAAAACTTTTCCCCCTACATCTCCGATAACTAATGCATCCCCGATCTTAAATGGTCGATCAAAGAAAAGGATGATCCCGGCCAAGAGGTCTGAAGTGATGTCTCTGATTGCAAGTCCGATGACGATCCCAACAATTCCTGCTCCGGCCAAAAGTCCGGTTAATGTTCCTCTCAAATGCCAGATACGCAGTACCACAAAAACAGCTACGATATAGAGAATAATCGCAAAGATCTTCTTGATCGGCTGTGCTTCAGGTTCTCCCAATTCCAGCTTGGTGGTAAAATTATCAATCAGCCGGTCTGATACAAGCTTTTTCACCAACCAAGCAGCAGCTACTGCTATAATGGAGTAGGTTACTTGATAAACTACAACCGGCACCTAATTTTCCTCTTTCTAGAAAATTTCTCCTATTTTTCTTTAATTCTCTCTTTGTATTTTACCTGATTTTTCCAACCTGTCAATACAATCCCTCCCTTGATCAAATCTCAGCCACAAATCTTTGATGTTGTAGCTCATGATTCGGACATCGGCATAAGCTGAAAGGTAGCAAAGAACCAAGCTAAGCAATACAGTACATACGAAAGTAGCTTTATATCCCATAAATCCTTTCCGATAGACGCCAGTGCAAACCGGATTTTGACAATCTCCCCAAATGGTGAGATAGAGGGCGAGCAAACCTATGAAGCACAGAGTTAGTCCTTCTGCAACCCACTTCATGGTTATGATTCGCTTGCTGTCTTCTGATATGGCCCCGAAACCAGAAACCACAGATTCGGTTGGAATAATGTGAGCCACTCTCCATACCGTGATTACAACAGCGCCTATATATAGCATGATATGATCTGCCCTAGACATCAGCCATCACCTCCTCTCAGCCGAATAGCCGGTCGCTTGTGGATACAGGGCTGTACTCTTACCAGCCATCAAATGGTCCGAAGTCAGATGTTACGATTTATCCGTCGATTGCTGCTCTAAGCACACCAAGGCATCGTGCCGATTCCTGCTGGTTTCCGCCAATCTTTGGCCCCAATAGGTCAAGAATCCAACGACGTCAGTAGCAATCGCCCCCTACACTTAGACGATGGGCTAACCTTCATTTTTTAGTTCTGCCCGGCCATGGAATAAACATAGGCACCCTTTTCTTGTATTCGAGATACTCTCTACCAAGCCGTTTCTCCAGTTCTGATTCTTCAATTACTTTTAACTCAAGGACATTAAGTAGAACAAAAAGTGGAGTGAATATAAAAACGAGAGAAATTGACCTTAATAAAATACCGAGGCCAAACAACCAGATAAATACACCAGCAAGCATGGGATTTCTAACATAGGGATAGGGACCGGTAGTAACCAACTTAGGGGGTGGGTTGAAAGGCACGGGCGTTCCCTTTACATTGATAAAATGCAGAACTGACCATAGATTTAAGAATAGTCCTATGGCAATAATAGGGAGAGACAGAGTGATATTCAATGACGGAGGAAGGAGTTTTGGGAGTGCTAAAAATTCGAACCTTCTTACTGCTTCTCGCTGCCTCATAAAACATGTTAATACATTTGTGGAGTAAACTCATATTTACCACCTATCCAAAAACTCCCTAATAGCATCCTCTAGCACAAAAATCGACAAGTCGGTGCATAACTAAAAAAGAGCAAAGCCTCAAGGCGGAACGACTAACTGCTTTTGAAAGGCTTTGACTTAAAAGCTTTCAAATACATCGCCTGAGACGGTTGTCTCCACCAGTAGGGCCTGAAATACGAGTTTAGGCTGTTCAAATTTCGTCTCCTTATGCGTCAGGCTGTTGGTACATCCCTCAAGATAGCCCGCTAATCCTATTCCAAGTTCCGTGTCTATGAACTGGAATCCTTTGGCAAGTCCGAACCGCGCTGATATCGGAGAGGTGTTATGCTTTACCACATCTCTCCCAGCGACCTTCTCCTTAATCTTCCAACCTTCGACTGTCCTCTCGTATCCTGAAGGGTCCATGAATTTGTCGAGTTCAAAACCTGACATGAGGAGTTCCCTAGCATCTGAGCTGCTTGAGGAATAGAAACTAAAGCCAGCCAGGGATGTGTGACCCGCCATTATTGAGGTTATTGCTGACTGCGGATCTGGTCTCTTCGATGCTTGAAAGGTGGATATCTCATAGTGACAGCCCTCGCCAATTGCCTGCTGAGTTTCCTCATCATAGCCAGTCTGCGCCCTATAGGAGAATCCATAGTGGGTCCTCTGGCGTCCTTCTTGAATAACCCGCTCATATAAACTGTACGTCTTCCCATTGTGAGAGATAGCCTCAGGAGGGGCTCCTTCGTAAAACTCACAAATGACTCCCAGCTTCTCGATGTACCTATCCAGTCGAAGGTGGCTCCCATCACTTTTGAACCACACCTCCACTATCCCCGTATTGTCCTTGATTGAATCCTCCCAGCTCATCTCGCCGCTGAGTACTTTTTCAATAGCCTCTCCAAAAACATAGTGATATCGAAGATGAAGCTCTTCCACCTCGGTGTATCCGCCAAATCTCCAAGGGAACTCAATCTTTTTCTCAGAGGCTTCGACCCCTCCTATGAGAACTCCCCCGTCTTTCTGAGCTTTCCTGTCAGAACTTATTACAATCAACGCTAGTACCAGAAATGAAATTACGAAAGGCTTAACCATGGCTCTTGGCCTCCTCTTACGTCACTTTCTCTCTCAAATCCTTCCCCGGCAAAAATTTAGAGACCTTCTTAGCCAGAATCCGAATAACTTCCCTTCTTTGAGGATTTTCTCCTCTTCTTGCCTTTCCTCCTCTTCCTTCCCGGTTCTTGGATTTTCTTTTCGGTCGGCTCTATAGCAATCTTTCCCTCAGTTTCTTCACCTTTCTCAACCGGCTCTTGCTCTTTCTTTTCCTCAAAAGGAGTCATCCTATATTTTCCGTTGAAAAGAGCCCCTTCTGGAATAATTAAGCCATGGGCCTTGACATCTCCCTCCAAGACTCCTGAGGGGAAAAGTTCTACTTTCCCCTGGCAGTTAATATTTCCTATGACTTTGCCCCCAATAGTTATTGATTTAGATTGAATATCGGCTTTTACAGTAGCACCTTCTCCCACAATAACATCACCTTCGACTTGGATTTTTCCTTCAATTTTTCCGTCAATACGAATACTGTCTTTATCCTTCAACGTTCCTTTGAACTCTGTTCCCTTCCCTATGATACTTTCGGTTTCGGACTTCTCCTTATGACCAAACATTCCTTATCACCTCCTATAATGCGTTTAATAGGAATTACCCCGTCTTATCGATTCCAGAGTTTTTTAAATTTTGCCATATCCTCCGTGTCAAGTTTATCTCATGCCTCTGCCAGAGTTTTAAACGCAAGAGGAATAATGACAATACTAACGACGATACCGGCTAAAGCAAAGGGACAGATAGGAAGACCCACCGCTTGAGCGAGAGGATTAGGAACTTTGAGGGCTGCAGGAATAACAGGGATAATGATTCCAAGAGTAGCCATGATGATGGCACCGGTAATTGCCCATCGCAGCCTGGCAAAGCTAAGGACAAAGAGAACTATCCAGATTACGGGAATGACATAAACGAATGCTGGAACGCCTTGACCAAAGAGAAGTGCAAAAGCGACCATGGAGCCTATAGGGATACCCGCTTCTAACAGCATAAGCACAAGGATGCTTTTTGCTCGGGTCGAAAGAGCCATTGTTATCACCTCCTGTGGGGTGATTTTAGGACAGAATTTATCTTAGCTTAATCTTGGGTTGTGTCAAAAATAAGGCGCGTTTTTGAGGGCTTCTTTAAGTTGTGATTTCGGTATGGGATGAGGTTTTAGTACAGATTTGGTAGAAAGTTGCGATGTCGCAAGATAAAACAGAGGGGTAAGATTAAGCACCCGGCTCAGCCCCGGCAGAGTCATGGTCTGCCCGGCCCAAGGAGCCTGCCTTATTAGAGCTAAGGTACAGTTCGGGATGTCTTAGGAATGTGTAGGTTAATGTATATGTAACCTTGAGCTGTTCCTTGTCAAGCACAAATTTCACCTTTAGCCTGTCGATTGGTCTACTACCCTTTTTTCAATTTTCTGGTCAAATAGTAGCTAACAGTAAGGGCTATACCAATGAATAGAAGAATAAAACCCGGAAGCATTAACCAACCAGTCAGTCGTCCCAAAATCTTTGTTACTAGGAAAGCAAGACCAATTCCTATTGCTACCAATCCACCAATTAGTATATCTTCTGGTTTATGAGGTGGATGTAGTTCTTCTGGTTTTATTCCCTTTTCAATCATGGCCATTTTTTGCTTATGCTCTGCGTAAATAGCCAGCATGCCACAAAGGATTCCAATCACAGGAACCAGTACCCATATCATTTCTATTCACCTCCTCACTTCATTTTTCTCTGCTAGCAGGGATGTTCGAGGGTGACTCTATCTTAAGGGAAAAGAAGGGTTTGTCAAAAAAAGTGAGCTCTGTTTTGAGGTTGTTTTTGATTAGCTTGACAAATTGGTGGGAGTGTGGTGAAGGTTTTAGGATTTTGGTGGTGAGAGGTTGACTAATAATTTCCTTTCGTTAAGTTAAGTGCTGGAGCGGATGACCTCGTAGAGAATAACAGGTATATGCAGATGAAAGCCTGTAACGCATCTTGCCTTTTAGGGCAGTTTAGTTGTTCCGCCTTGAGACTCTGCTCCTTTTTTAGTTGGCCTTGAATTGTTTATCCTTTTATCCATCAAAAAAAGAATCTCCGCACGAGAGCCGCCGAACAGATCGACAAGTGCTGAGATTTGGCGTAGTTTTATTCCAGAGTATGGAGCTCTGAAGCGTTTCCAAGCAAATAAGAGCGCCTGGTATGAGTTATCCCCAGAAAAGGAGGCTTCGCCGAAAGGAAGGGAAGAAATAGGGTGAGAATATGAACGTTCTTGTGACTGGTCGGCCGGGAATAGGAAAAACTACCCTGATAAAGAGACTTATAGAGGCATCTTCTCTTTCAAAGGGAGGGTTCTATACCGAGGAAGTAAGAGAAAAAGGACAAAGAGTCGGTTTTTCACTGATAACTCTTGATGGAAAAAGATCGCTACTGGCTCATCTAAAGACAAAGAGTCCATACCGAGTGGGCAGGTATGGCGTAGATATTGACACTTTCGAAGCAATTGGGGTAGAGAGTATAAGAAAAGCAATATCTACTAACGATATAATCATTATTGATGAAATCGGAAGGATGGAATTATTCTCCAGGAAATTCAGGGAGGTAGTTCTCCAAGCATTAAAGACCGGTCGAGTGGTAGCAACGATAAAGAAGGGTAGAGGCGACTTCATAGACAAAATAAAAAGCCGCAAGGATGTCAGAATACTCGAGGTAAATCTAGAAAACAGAGAGACCTTGTCGAGTAAGCTTACAAAGATAGTCATAGATCTAGGGAATCGACCTTAATGGTCAGAGAATACAAGCTGTATCAGGGGTAGTCCTGAGCACAAAGGAGCCCGTGGAGCCTCCAACTGGACTCTTACCAGCTAAAAGCCTTCGATAATCTGTTCCTCTACCACCCTATCCCAAAAACCCAGATTGACAAAGCTGAGATTTGGCCTGTGGTTTGCATAGACAAGGGATAGTCTCCCTACGGGAAGGAAGAAAATTGATGTTTCTGGTCGGATCTTTTCTCAAAGAGGGAATTGAGGAACTCAAAAAAGAGCAGATTAAACTGGCCCCCCGAATTATCATCAAAGACGAATTCTATGAAACTAATGTGATAGGCGGAGTTGATCAGGCTTTTTTTGATAATAAGATAATCTCTACCGCGGTAGAGAAGAAACCTTTAGAGATGGCTGATTTGTTGGTTCCTCAGCCAAACTCAAAAGAAATCCTGGTGGAGGTTCTGACCTGTGGAGTCTGTCACACTGAACTCGATGAAATTGAGGGAAGACTTCAGCCAAAACTTCCTATAATCCCAGGCCATAAGATTGTGGGAAAGGTTGAGCAGCTGGGTTTGAAGGCCACCAGATTTAAGAAAGGAGACCGACTGAAAGATCAAGATTCTCCCGACAAGCCATTATTTCGCTCCTTGCAATTCTAGAAACTTCTTAGCCCTTCTCGAGTTTGTCTTGTTTGGTTTGACATTCCTTAGCTCCCAGTTTATAATTGTGTCAGACGTGACATGAACCAATCTTGCAAGCTCTTTTATTTGTAATCCCAAATCCATTCGTTTCTTTCTCAATTCTTGCCCGAACGTCTTTGGATTTCTGGGGTAGGTTGAATCAGCTAATAAGTGTAGGTTAACGAATTCAGAGATTGCACATGTAAGTCTTAGTTTTTCTAAGAAGTGTTCCGCATGGCTGTCCTTGTGGCTACTTCGGTGATCCTCGTCGGGAATGTAGCTGTACTCCCCTGGAGATACAGAAACATCTGATGAAAAAAGTTTTTAAGGAGGCAAAAATTCCTAAAGTCCAGAGTATATCAAAGGTCCTCAAGATAAAGAAGGAAGAGTTTTTCAAACTAAAGATAATGATTGAGTAGAAAGTAAAAGGTCGGAGGAAGACTATAAAAGGAAAGTGGGGAACGGTCGGTATAATTATTGCTTTACTAATTTTGGCGGCGAGCATCTTTTTTACCGGGATAAAGATCTCTCAGACGATCGCCTCAAATGCTGAGCTTTTAAGAGAGAAAACGAAGCGTAATGCTGTCTCTCTTATCTGGGCCTTCAGGAAATCCTCTCTGGAAGACAGAGGCCTGACTTCTGAGGATTTGAAAGCCGGATATAACTTCGCTGATAGTTTCTTAGGATTGAGTGAGAAAAAGTAGTCAAAAGCTATAGGATGTGAAAAGCCAGGGTTCAGGAGGTGATTCTTTTCACTCTTAGATAATAAGGGTTCTTCAGCCTTAAATGTTTAAAAGATTTATGGCTTCTCTCTTTATTTTCAAATTTTTGTTTGAATTTTTAGGCCCCTTCACGATGCCTTCTTGCCAGAAGTATGATATCACGCAACTCCTCAATGTTTTTAGCGCGTAGCCAGTTCTTATCAAAATCTGGATCTTGTGCAATTTGTGCAATCGCTGATAGTGCACGCAAATGGAAGTTCCTTTCG
>Ga0307429_1000437_pt1 | contig 25781 bp, 29 predicted proteins | sample SalMarWE160230MG_FD_202151 | JGI IMG/M metagenome (GOLD analysis project Ga0307429, IMG submission 202151) | Salt marsh sediment microbial communities from the Plum Island Ecosystem LTER, Massachusetts, United States - WE1603-230 | ecosystem: Environmental > Aquatic > Marine > Intertidal zone >... | reverse complement strand
CTTAGGGTCATAACCTAACACAGACATGCAGGCACAGGCGCTGCTAGGTTCCATCCCCGGCGGCACATTGCAAGCTAGCCCGACAGCACCCGCCTTGGCCACGGCATCCATGTTCGGAGTATGCGCCAGCTCCAGGCAAGTCTTCCCGCCATGAGCAGCTAATGGCCAACCTGATGCTCCGTCAATTATTAGAACGCAATACTTCATCCTTGCCCCACATAGTTAAACATCATATAATAGCATAGATGGCGGGGCGTAGCGCAGCGGGTAGCGCGCAGCGTTCGGGACGCTGAGGTCGGAGGTTCAAATCCTCTCGCCCCGATTTGTTCAGTAAAAGGGAGTATAAGCTGCTTGTGCCTAATCCGAAAATAAAAAAGAGCGGAGGGAAACCATGGTAAAAGCTGGAATCGTGGGAGCGACTGGCATAGTTGGACAGCAATTTCTCGTTGCCCTGAAGGGTCACCCTTGGATTGAAATTGCTGTCCTTGCTGCCTCCGAGAGGTCAGCAGGGCGCAGCTATAAGGAGGCCATAACCGATGCCCAGTCTGGGGCCTTGCGCTGGTTTTGCCAAGAGCCTCCGGTGGAAGAGGTCATGTCTATGCCCGTCCAGAACGCCGCCGAAATGGATGCCTCCGCCCTGGATATCGTTTTTTCCGCCATAGAGTCCGACCAGGCGAGGATTCTGGAACCGAAATTCGCCAGAGATAAAGCGGTTATAAGCACGGCCTCAGCCTTCCGCTATGATGAGGACGTGCCCATATTAATTCCCGGCATCAACTCGGGGCATGCCAAATTAATTGATGTTCAACGGAAAACCCGGGGATGGAGAGGCTTCATTACGCCTATTCCCAACTGCACCACTACTGGCCTGGCGATAACGCTAAAACCAATTTACGAATCGTTCGGCGTGAACGCCGTTATAATGACCTCTATGCAAGCCCTATCAGGTGCAGGCCGAAGTCCAGGAGTGATAGGCCTCGACATTCTAGATAATGTTATTCCCTTTATTTCCGGGGAGGAAGAAAAGGTGCAGCGTGAAACGCAGAAGATCCTGGGCAACTTTGCTGGTAGTTCAGTCAGTCCAGCCAAGTTCAACGTAAGCTGCACCTGCGCCCGTGTTAATGTCCGGGAAGGACATACGGAATCGGTCTTCGTCTCCACCCAGAAAGCTTGCGGGGCGGACGAAGTCGTCAGGGCCATGAGGGAATATGTTGGTTCACCCGCTGATATTGAGCTGCCTTCAGCCCCCAAGCACATGATAATAGTGCACGAAGACCCGTTCAGGCCTCAGCCGCGGCTCGACCGTGACGCTGAGGACGGTATGGCCACGGTAGTGGGCAGACTCAGGAAGGACAACGTCCTGAAAAACGGCATCAAATATGTTTTGGTATCCCACAACACCAAGATGGGAGCAGCCAAGGGTGCAGTTCTTGTCGCCGAACTACTTATCAGAGGGGGGTATATTTCCTAGATACCGAAAGCGGAGATTCAAATCCCCTCGCCTGATTAAGATAAGGTTATGTGCTCTTGGCTCGAGCACACAGTCCCTCTATCTCAATCTCGAAGAAGTCCCAACCAGCATCACCATAAGTACTGAAGTTACCGATGGCACATTAGGAGATTTGGTCAACAATAACCTATCTTCTCAAACCTGGTGCGTTCTACCACAATGCGGGCACTTGATTATTGGCTCTTTGAACTTAGGTGGCACTCGCAGCTTGGCACCGCAGTCACATGTAATGGTGTTATAGTTACTCAGCCGCCACATTACATCTGAGGTCTCACGAGCCCGCTGTATCTCGTTTGGTTCACTCGCTTCACCCTCTAGCTTTATCGTTGCTATTGGGACTGTTTCGGCGGCAAGGCTGGCAGCAGGTATAACCCCCGTACCCCCGCGGTGAACCTGGTGGTAAGCCTGCTCGTAATCGTTGAACGAGGCGCCAGCCATGGCACGTAGAATGCGTATCCTCTCTGATATAGGGGGGTGGGTGCTGGAGAGATCACTGGCTTTCATGCCTTTCTTGCGGAAAGGGTTGATGATATACATAGGGGCTGTGGCCTTGTTGGCTGATTTTAACTGCCCAGTTGAGGTACCCAGCTTTTCCAGGGCTGAGGCCAGTCCTTCAGGGTATCTGGTGTAGAGGGCTGCCGAAGCATCTGCCAGGTACTCTCTCTTCCGAGAGATGGCAAAGTAAATGAGCTGCGCCATAATCGGCGCCAGTATCATAAATACGAGTGACACGACCAGAATTATTATCTGAGCCTGCCCACCCCCTCCTGATGAGGAACTTCTTCTTGACCCGGTCATGCTGCCAAAAATTAGGAAACGTGACCCATACCAGGCTAGGAGCACGATAGTGCCGAGCAGGATACTACACATCGCCATGAGCAGCACATCCCGGTTCTTGATGTGGGATATCTCGTGGGCGATGACCCCCTGCAATTCATCGCGGTTTAGTTTTTGTAGCAGTCCCGAGGTAATAGCTACGGATGCCCGATTGGGGTCACGACCAGTGGCGAAGGCATTTAGTGCCGGGTCATCAATGATGTATATGTTGGGCATTTTCTCCAGACCGGAGGCAATCTTCATTTCCTCAACCACATTGTACAAACGGGGGTGGTCATCACGCTTAATTTTCTTCGCCCTCGACATGGTAAGCAGGAGACTATCACCCTGGAAGTAACCGACTAAACTCAAGATTACCCACACTAATATGGCAATGACCAAGCCCGCAAAAGCACTATCAAAGAAATACAGGCCCAGGAAATAGCCAATGAGGATCAGTAATGCTCCCATGCCTATTGTCAGCACTACCGACCTTATTTGATTAGACCTAATCTGTTCCCACACAGCTGAAGTGTTTTTTACTGACTGAAACTAACCTTGGGCGCTTCTCTTTCGGCGGCTAGAGTAACTTCAAAGAATTCGCTAGCCTTAAACCCGGTCATGCTGGCTACGATGTTAGATGGAAACATCTGCGTCTGGTTGTTATATCTTAGGACTGAATCATTGTAATACTGGCGAGAAAAGCTTATCTTGTTCTCGGTTGAGGCAAGCTCCTCCTGAAGTGCCAGAAAGTTCTGATTGGCCTTAAGATCGGGGTAGTTTTCCACTACAGCCAGTAAATGGGATAGGACCGAACTCAGCTCACCTTCGGCCTTGGCTCGCTCACCGGCTCCAGCAGACGATGCTTGCTGGGCAAGATTACGGGCTTTGGTTACTGATTCCAGGGTTTCCCGCTCGTGTTTCATATAGCCCTTGGCAGTTTCCACCAGGTTGGGAATGAGGTCATAGCGTCGTTTTAGCTGAACGTCAATCTGCGCCCAGGCGTTCTTTACTTGATTACGCCGCCTGACCAGGCCGTTGTAGATAATTAGGAATATGATAAGAAGAACCCCAACAATAATACCGATAATGATACCTGCTAACATATTAAACCTCCTTAGCTGATGTTCTCCGGGCGTTTTCTAATCGTTATTGCCTCCTTACTCCGGGGCTTCAAATACTTCTTCCAAGAAACTGATAACCTGTTCCCTGGAATCATGTTTTGGCGGATGTTCCCCAGCCAGATGTCTTATCAGTTGAGTAACCTCACCCCCATCAAACCATAATCCATGTTTATCACGGCATACATCGATGAGGATTTCAGGCTGTCCGCCTATCGCTGTTTTTTTCATCTTATGGCCACAGACGGGGCAATTTCGTTTCTTTTCTGGTGAAACGGCCTCCTGGGAGTTGAGGATGCCATCGAGAAACAACTTTGTCTCTTCAAGACCACGCGACTCAAGCAAAAGCTCGAGCTCTCCAGAGTCAAACCACACCCCCTTACAGCTATTACAATAATCGAGCTCAATATTATGATACTCAACGACTATCATATCGTGTTTGCAAACAGGGCATATCATTACTTTCAGACCTCATCAGGTGGTTTTAATAGTGTAGATGCCCGACGAAGTCATGTCAAGGTTGTTGTATAAGCTTTAGATAATACCAATGAGGTAAATGCGTTGAGAATCAGCTCTTTGCTCTTCGGCGTCTTCTGAGCCAGATTACCAAAGGCGGCACCCAGGCCCAGCAGAAAATGCCAAGCCAGATGAGTACAGTGGCTAGCCATCTGCCAAATGTTGTTAGCCCACGCACTGCCGCTTTTAAAGCAGCGGAAGCGCTCCAGGGTTCAGCCAATCCCTTTGTTTCCTGTAAGTCTACTTCAATAAGTGACGTCTCTGAGGTCTGCTCCAGGTATTTCATGCGGCCTTCAATTTGCTCAATCTGCCCTCTCACCTTGGAAAGCTCTTTCTGCACCATCAACATTTCCTCTACGTTCTCTGCCTTTTCTAACAAGGCTAGATACTGGGCTTCGGTCGCTTGAAGGTTACTTAGCTGAGCTTCTAGGTCAACATATTCCTCAGTTACATCCTTTGCCGTGGTATTCTCGTAGGGCACGGCTATAGCCAACTGGCGAAGTCTGTCGAAAGCCTCTTCAAATTTTTCAAAGGGAACGCGGATGGTAATGCGACCCTCAACCCTCCGTTCATAGTCATATTTATGTGAAGAGACCACATAGCCGTTGAGTTCATCAGCCATCTTGGCAACTTCATCCATAGTCTCGGTTATATTTCCCACCTCCAAAGTCATGGAGCCTGTTTTTACGATTTTGCGGTCTTCCGTTAGTTCATCAGTAATCTCGCTTTCATCTCGCCCTCCATCAGCAGAAGCAGGTACGGATTTCACCTCGTCTGGTTCTCCCTCACCGGGTATACTAGGTAATGCTTCTGGCGAAGCACCACCACAGCCACTGATTAGCGCTAACCCCAGGATTAGCAATATTGGAATTGAAACTTTGAGTAGCTTATTCATTTTTGCCTCCTTCTATCACTGTAAATGCAGAAGGCCGCGGAAGGTTGCATTATTATTTAACCCAAAAAGCCTTGCGACTTTTATTCCAGCACACCCCAGAAGCAGTTTGGTTATATTATAACATAATAGGCTTGAATCTTGGGGGTCGAGGTGGCTTTAGACAATCTCTATCTCTATATCATCCGCGCTCTTCACCGTTTTCCCCAAATCAATCAGGGCTATGGTACGCTCAGAAATATAATGTCTATAAGCTGAAGAGGTGAATATAGTAAGGCATCTGCTGCCATACATTGTGGGTGGGGCATCTGGCTGGTGAGACCTTATTAAAACATTCTTGCCCAGGCGGGACATCATTTCCTCGAACCAGCCTTGCCCGAATTGAGGTCTCCCGGTATAGGGATCGATTCCCAGAAACTCCCCTTCACTTTCCTGCCAATCCCCCCAGGTTATTTGATGCCATTCAGTGCTACCTGGCTTTATCTTATTTATATCCTCTAAACCTGGCACATCGGGGAGTGCTCCATGCAGAGCAATGACTCCATTTGGCGTGGACGCTGCCAGCGGCAACTTGGAAAGGACCTCACTATATCGCTGGCGAAGTTCGGCATCCAGTCCTTCCCAGAAATCGGCAGGGTGGAAGCTGACTACAGCATGGCCTTCGTGATTTCCCATAAGCAGGTAAAGAGAATCAGGGTGCTCAATTTTGTGCCCAAGCAGAAAGTTAATGTTCTCCAGGGAGGCTGGCCCGCGATCAACATAGTCCCCCAGAAAAACTAGCTTATTCTCTGACTTGAGATACCTGTGGATAATTTTCTCCGTGGCTTCGAGGTCACCATGAGTATCGCCAACGAAAATGATTTTGCCTGACTCCAACTGTATTAACTTTGCTTCCGAGGCAAACCTCTTCTCCGCCTCGTTGAGTAACTCTTTTATCTCTTCTCTGGTCACAGATCAAAACTTTCCTTTACGGAACCGTATATCTCACAGCATAGATGTTTTCCGTGATAAAAAGCAACTCCGACTTGGCCGGAGCTCTGGAAAGCCCCGCATAATTGTTTTTGATTGAATACCTTTGATATGATGCGAATATGAAAGCCGGTCTGGTTTATGACCAAATCTATTTGGAACACGATACCGGTGACCACGTGGAGAATTCGCAGAGGCTGGTAGCTGCGATGTCTTATTTGAAAGAAGCTGGAATCGAGGAAAAGCTCACCTGTCTGCCTTCGCGCCCCGCCTTGCTAGAGGAACTGGAGGTGATACATACGACAGAGTATATCTCCTATGTTAAGAGCAAAGCGGAAAATGGTGGTGGTTGGCTTGACCCTGATACCGTAATGTCCCCGAAATCTTATGAAGCAGCCTTACATGCTGCCGGTGGGCTCATGGTGGCTGTAGAAGCGGTGATGAAGAGGGAGGCGGATAGCGCCTTTGCTTTGGTTAGACCACCAGGGCATCACGCCCTTCATGAACGAGCGATGGGCTTCTGCATTTTCAATAATATGGCAATCGCCGCTAAATTTGCCCTAAGCAAGTTCAATCTCGACCGTATTCTTATCGCTGATTTTGATGTCCATCATGGCAATGGGACTCAGGATGCTTTTTATTCTGACCCCAAAGTCCTTTACTTTTCCACCCACCAGTATCCCTTTTATCCCGGGACAGGATGGATGGATGAAACTGGAACAGGTGAAGGAGAAGGAACTACGGTTAACTTTCCCATGGCCGCCGGCTGGAGTGATGAGGAGTACTTGAGAGCTTTCAACGAGGTCTTGGTTCCAGTGGCCCGGAGATTTCAGCCGCAGCTCATTCTGGTTTCTGCTGGCTTCGATGCTCATTGGGCTGACCAGCTAGCTATGATGCGGGTAAGTGTTAAAGCTTTTGCTCAAATGGTAATGATATTGAAAAACCTGGCTGCCGAACTATGCCAGGGACGTCTCATTTTCACTCTGGAAGGTGGCTACAATCTTCGAGTAGTTTCCTCTTCCATAAAAGCTATTTTTGATGTACTTCTGGGTAATTCGGAGATAGATGACCCATTGGGCGAAGCAGAAGTGAGGAAGCCCGAGGGATTTGACGAGCATATTGAGGCAATAAAAAGAATACACCATATTCGTTGACAGCTCCCAGCATACAACTATTATGTAGTTCTCTTAGCGGAGGGCAGAAGTGCCCTCCACTCTCGCTTTTCCCACACCACCAGAAGCTGGCTGGAGATGCAGATAGAGCTGTAGGTGCCGATGATAGCGCCGAGGAGCAACACCAGGACGAAATAGTGTATGGTGGCTCCGCCAAAAAGGAACAGAGCCAGGATGACGACGAGCGTGGTTAGGCTGGTATTTAATGAGCGCCCCAGTGTTTCCACAATGCTGGAATTTACTATCACGGCAAAGTCGGGGCTAATATGCCTTGATACATTTTCCCGAATGCGGTCAAAGATAACCACAGTGTTATTGATGCTGTAACCGACAACGGCAAGCAGTCCGGTGATAAACAGGGCATTGATTTCCACACCAGCAAGCCAACCCAGGATGGAGAAGATGCCCACTATTATGAACACATCGTGGATAAGGGCGATGATGGCGCAGGTGCCCCAGCGAAAGGGCTTGGGCATGCGGCGAAAGGCCCAGACAATGTAAAACATCATGGCCACAGCAGCTATTATTATGGCGATGACGGCATTGCGTGCTGTTTTCGCTGCCACTGTTTCCGAGACTAAATAGTAATCAATTATTTCAACCTGGGAATCTAATTCTGCCCCGAGTTTCTCGGTCAGTTCCTCTGCCTCAGCTGAGGTTATTTCCCCAATGTGGATGATGAAATTGCCCTCGCCAGCTTTTTGAATAGTTGCCTCGGCATATCCCAGCTTGGCCATCTCCTCTCGCAACTGGTTTTGTTCGACCGCTGGGCTAAATTGAAGAGTCATAGATGTACCACCGGCAAAATCGGTTCCAAGCCGCAGTGGGGCTTCGAGTTGTATTTGGGAGATGACCAGGGAAATTATTCCTATAACTACGAATATCTCTGAAATAAGGAAAAACCACCGCTTCTTACCGACAAAGTCTATCATTTCGTATTCCTCACTGTTTGGACTGGCGTTACTCCATAAGCTGCCAGATTTTTGACCGCCCGGCTGCCTATAATCAGGCGGAGGAAGGTTCTGGTGACCACAATGGCTGTGAACATGGATAAAGCCACACCAATCAACAAGGTTATAGCAAAGCCGCTGACCATACGAGCACCAAGCTCGCTGCCAAGCCAGATGAGGACGAGGCAGGCGATAAAGGTGGTGATGTTGCTATCCCTGATAGCCGTCCAGGCACGGTTGAACCCAGCCTCAACGGCAGCACCTAAGCTGCGCCCCGCCCGCAATTCCTCCTTCATGCGCTCAAAGATCAGGACGTTGGCATCTACCGCCATGCCCAGCGATAGAATAAAGCCGGCGACGCCAGGCAATGTGAGGGTTACAGGAACAAGCTTGAAAATGGCTAAAAGCACCACGCCATAAACCCCTAAACTAAGGCAGGCCACTAAGCCTGGTAGACGGTAGTAAACAAGCATGAATAGCAACAATAACACTATCCCAATCCCTGCCGCTATTATGCTCTTCTGGATAGAATCCTCCCCCAAGGTAGCGTCCACTTTCCATTCGTAGAGCGAAATGTTAGGTTTGAATTCTCCGTCTACCCACTTCCCCAGTGGAACGTCGATCCGTCCAGCATTGAGCAATCGGGATAATTCCTGAGCATCAGTAAGGCTTAGTCCTTCAATCTGTCCCCTGTCGTTTATTGTCTCCCGGACCACCGGGGCGATGGGATGACCATCTTCGCCCCGGAGCGGCTCATCACCAAGGTAGATAGCTAGCTGTTTTCCTATGAGGCGGCTGGTTATCTGCGGGGAGAGCTCCTGTCCAGTTTCATCCCACTCAAATATTAATAACGGGCTGCCCAACTGGCCTACAGTAACGTAAGTGTTCTCCTTAAAATATCTGCTGGTAAGGGTTAACTCTTCGCCATTCACCGTTCCGGTAGCAGGAATCCAATTCCCCTCCGCATCTTGTTCTCGGAATTCGAGCACGGTGAAGAGTCCAACCATCTCCTTGGCCCTCTCGATGTCAGCAATGCCGGGTATTTCGATGGCAATGCTATATTTTCCCCCGTATTCCTGTATCCGGACTGTGGACTCGGTTATGCCCAGAGCATCGATACGCATTTCAATAACGTCCTTCACACCTCTCATGGCCTCATCCTCTGTGCCAGGCTCGATATCGCTGGTATCAGCCTGGTAAACCAGGTAGATGCCACCCTTGAGGTCAAGCCCCAGCCTTAGCCCTTCCCTGCCGAATACATTCCTATCCAGCGGGACTATGGACCATAAGGCGAAGCCAAACAGAGCAAGGATGAAAATCAATAAATAAATGTTTCTACTTCTCAATTTAGTCTACCTTTGTGTTAGGGATTGTTTTTACTCCAGAATTCTGAAATTTCTGGGAAACTCTTGTGTGCTGTTTGCTCACAGATGACAGTTTCCTTCGAACCAGGGCTAATGCTTCTTCTCGGGTGCTTAACTCACCGCTGGCATGAGCCTCGTTGACCATGGCAAGGAGTTTGCCAATCAATGGTCCCGGTGCTAAGCCAAAGGTATCCATGATATCATGGCCATCAATGAGTTTCACCGGCAAGATTTTGGCTTGCTGCTTGTCATGCTCTGCCAGTATGTAGTTTATTAATTGGCAATGTTTTTTCCAATCCTCCATAGATATCAGAGGACCACGGGTAGCAAGACAATCGGCTAAAGCCAGAAGGAGTATATCAATGCTGGCGTCGCCGGTATCTCTAAAGTAGCGATAAATTGCCCGTTGGGTAGGAAATTCCTTATTTGCCATCTGAACTGGGCGAAGGTGATGGTAGACAAGGCTTTCCACCAGTCTTATTTCCCGATTGCTAAATCGCAACCGTTCCAGAATGTCCGCAGTCATAGCTGCTCCTTGCTTAGTATGCCCTAAAAACCTGGCTCTACCTGTATCATCAATAGACTTTGTCATTGGTTTCGCAATATCGTGGAATAGTCCGGCTAACTTGAGTAGAACTTTGTGGTTACTTCCGCTGGAAACTTCCTGAGACAGGTGCCTCTCTATCATGTCAGACCAGGGAGCAGTAGGCAGCATAGCGTCGTTGCCGTACTCCCATTCACTTTCTCTAATGAGGAATTCTACTGCAGCTACGGTCTGCACAGAATGGTCGAAGACATCCCAGAAGTGCACTGTTGGTTGCTCTACTCCCTTGCTCTCTGCTAGCTCGGGGATTAGAGCTAGAAGCAAGCCAAGTTTATCTAAGTATCTCAGATGGTAAGCAGCTCGGGGCAGAGTGAGCAAACGAAGCAACTCTTCTCTGATTCTCTCCCCCGGGACTTCAGTGATAGCCTGGCAATAGCGGCGAATTAAAGATTCTGTGTCTGGCTCTATAGTGAAGTCAAGCTCTGCTGCCAACCTCACTGCCCGCAAGAGTCTTGCGGCATCGGTTTCAAATATTTGCTCGCTCACCCCCCGCACTATTTTATCTCTCAAATCCTCCCTACCGGAAAAGGGGTCGATAAGCTTCAAGGGGGATTGCTTTTCAGTCAAAAGCCTTGCCGATTTTCGGGAGTTCATCTTGGTGGCTTTGCTGGCGGCGACAAATTGGCTGAGTTCCAGAGCCATGGCATTGATGGTAAAATCGCGGCGGGCAAGGTCAGTTTCGATGTCTCCGGTAAAAGGGGAGAAATCAAAATGCCACTCTGCCCCATGCGATTCTTGGTTTTGTGAATTCCTTCTTGGCTGCTCGTCTTCAGTCACCACTACTCTAGCTACGTCGTTGACATCATCAAGGAGCACAAATTTGCCTCCTATTTCTCCAGCTACTTCCCGAGCTATGGTTATGGCATCACCGCTTACGGCAATATCTACATCGTTGGTCTCTCTTCCCAAGAGCCAATCACGGATGAAGCCACCAACGATATAGCCTTGCTTTTTCTGGATAGCTAACAGGTGGGATATCTTAGCCAGGGTGGCAGGTAAATTGCCGCTTTTTATGAAGGACATGACAGTGAATTATAGTTTGTGGCAGCAAGTATTGTAAAGGTTTAGTTGTGGGGTAGGGATGGTGGGTCCCCTTTCACCTTTGCGCGGAGGCAGGGTATCAGCTAATTGCCATGGCAGCGCTTAACCATCTCCAGATGGTAAGGTTTACTGGGTATGTGAAGCTTCTATAGCTTTTTGGCGTTGGTTTCTACTTGTTCTAATACCCAGGAGCACCACCTTTCTATTCCCTCGCTGGTCTTGCAGGAAAGTTGGAAAATCTCGGCTTTAGGATTTAGTCCTTCGATGGAACGGCGAAAGGCGGCAATATCGAAATCAACGTGGGGAAGAAGATCCATCTTATTTATTATCACAGCATCGGCATCGATAAAAATAAGGGGATATTTAGTGACCTTATCATCCCCTTCAGGCAGACTGGAAATCACTACCCGTTTGTGTTCTCCCAGGTTAAATTCGGAGGGGCAAATAAGATTGCCTACATTCTCAATTAAGAGTAGGTCTATGTTATTCAGAGGCATGTCATTTAGAGCCGACTCAATCATGGCAGCCATTAGAGAACAACTTTCCGGCATATTTCGGGTATTTATTTGAACTACTGATTTTGCCTCGCTCGACACTTTCTCAGCGTCTACCGTGGAAGCAACATCGCCTTCGATAACAGCCATGTTCAGCCTGCTTTTCAGCTTGGCCATGGTTTGTAGAATAAGACTCGTCTTGCCGGCACCTGGAGATGACATAATGTTAATAGCAAAAACCTTGTGCCTGTCCAATAGCTGTTGATTTCGTTTAGCTATGGTCGAATTAGCCTCCAGAATGTTCTGGATAACTTCTATTTTTTTCATTCTACTTCCATGCTTTCGATATAGAGCTCTCGTCCCTTGGATATTTCTAAGCTCTGGCCCTGGCATTTAGGACAAGACCATAGGGTATCTTGGGGGTGGAAAGTCGTGGAACAGGTCCGACAGCGTAATTGAGTTGGCACTAATTCAAAGTGGAGTACTGCTCCTTGAGCGATGGTATCTTTGCTGAGAGAATCGAAATAAAACTGAATACAGTCGGGGACAAAACCTGACATCTCGCCAATTACTAAGTTGATTTGGATGACCTTGGTGGCTTGCGCCTCATTAGCTTTTTCCAAAGCGATATTAACTATGTTTTCAGTTACTCCAAGTTCATGCATTTGGTGAAGCAAAACAAGCTGCTATATTGTAAACTACTCCCTGCTTTAATTTCAATCCAGCGAAAGGTTCCAGTTTGGATACCTCGATACGATAAAACTTGTTACTTTCCCACGCTATATATTTTTAGATTTCGATTCTCCAATCGTGGGAGTATATGTTAAACCCTTTGGAACTGGCAAATCCTATGAGTGTTATCCCGTATTTATTGGCTTCTTTTATAGCCATGTCCGTGGGGGCAGCGATGCTTACAACTATTGGTATTTCGCAAAAAATCGCCTTTCTGATTGTGGAAGCCGTTTGTCGGCACGAGCTAACCAGGAAGCTATTCGATAAATTGATTCTGTCTCTAATTGCTAGGCCGATGGCTTTATCTATGGCGCAATGTCTACTTATATCCTCAACAAAAATCTCCTTATCCTCACAGATTCCAATAACATGTGTGCAGCCAGTCTTTTGGTACAAAGAACTGTTTTCGTTTAGCGCTTCTATCAAATCAAAAACTTCACTTTTGGCTCGCTTTTTCTGAGAATCACAGTTGCTGGGGGTCTTAAGTAATCCTTCGGGAATGTTCACCTCAAACTTATTGCTGCCAAGTTTCTTGATTCGGGACAAAGAAGGGTCTATGCCTCTTGATTTCAAATTGCCAGCTATCATTTCTTCTAGGTCAACGGGAATGCAGTGGAATTTATGAATTTCTCCATTGAGCTTGACGATAATCTCTTCTTCATGGACAAGCTCATCTGTCTTCTCCCGCTTACCATCTCTGGAAATTTCTAAAATTTCTATTTCGGTACTTCTCTTCCCCATGATTTGTGGAAGTCCTTTATATCGTCTATTATGCTTCTGCAAGCATTGAAAGCTGGCTCTCTGTGAGAAGCGGAAACTGCTACTAATACAATGTTCTCTGATATGCCTAATAAACCCACTCGATGTACTATCGCTACATCCTCGACATCAAATTTGTCGATTGCTCTTTTTTCTATCTCATCCAGTTTCTGCACAGCGTGGTTATCGTCCTCAAATTCCAGTCCAAGTCCTCCAGGGAATTCACGCGCAGTGCCCAGGTAAATTGATATTGCCCCTATTTTGGGGTTCTTCATTTCCTTGATTATCTCATCGACAGAGAAATCTTCTTTTCTTATCTCAATCATCTCGGCTCACCATGTGATTACATGTTTGGGATTTATTTTCGCAGGCAGGTCATTTGATGCTCTCTTAATTTGGGCTCCTTGTAGTTTCTAGCCGGGGGAGCTATATTTGGCAGGTGTCACAACTTGTGGCAGAGCATGAGCTACAAGGGGAGCTTCCCCCGATTGGGATAGATGATGCTTCACTGCTTTTAGAAAAAGAGGCAAAAGGGGAGAATATTCGTTTTGCGCCATTGTGACAGCGGGGGCAAGAGGCGTTTTCGTTTGCTTGGGTTTGGTGGCGAAGTGATTCAAACTTAAAGTTGCAATTAGGACAAAGATATTCATAGATGGGCATTTTTAATCCTTTTCCTTATCAAAGGCTTTTAGGAATACGTCAGGGACTTGAGGTACCTGGGCATCGATCCATGTTTTGAGGCAAGTCGAGGAGCAAAAATTGTAATGCTCGACTACCTTTGGCCCTTTCCATCGTGAAACCATGAACCAACCATTGAGCACCTCGCATGGTCGCTCCTCTCCACTACATTCCACTCTTTCACCACAAGAATGGCAGGCAAAATATTCCCGACGCATTTAAGTCTCCAGCCTGATTCGTTGTTTATCCCCTTCCTGGAATGCAGTCAGGGATTATACGGCCACCACCTCCTTAACTTCGGGCACCTGTTCCTTGAGCACCCGTTCAATCCCATCCCTCAAGGTCATGGTTGCCATGGGGCAGCCACTGCAGGCACCAGTCAGCTTTAATGTCACAACTCCATCCTTGACATCTATTAGTTGGACATCCCCTCCATCGGCTAACAATGCTGGTCTCACTTGGTCCAGAGCTGCTTGTACCTTTTCGCGTATTTTTGCCTCCTTACTTTGTTAAATATAGAGCTAAAAACGCCTATTGTCAAATTAAACTGAACTTTAAGCATCGGTCTGCTATCGGGCAGTATTATCACCGGGCTGGTTTGTCCCCAGAGAAGTTGGTATAGGGGACAAAGATAATCTATAATACAGTTTTGGGAGTTTACCGCATGATCTCTGTGGAAGAAGCCCTCGAGAAGATTTTGAGCTATGTTGAGGTTCTCGAGCCCGAGCGAAAGCCTATTTTGGACTGCTTGGGACAGGTCCTGGCTGAGGATGTCTATTCCACTATAGATATTCCCCCGCTGGATAATTCCGCTATGGATGGTTATGCCCTGCGAGCCAGAGATACTCGTGGGGTTAGTAAATCATCACCTAGATATTTGGTCGTGGTTGGAGAAGTTGCTGCCGGGTCTATATCTGCAAAGGAAGTCAAGCCGGGAACGGCCATCCGTATTATGACAGGAGCGCCATTGCCTGAAGGGGCTGATGCCGTAGTTCGATTTGAGGACACTGATGAAGTAAACCGCAAATTATCCGGTGGTGACCTTCCGCACATTGGCATATTATGCCAGGCAGAGAAGGGATTGGATGTCCGGGGTAGAGGCGAGGATATTGCCAAGGGAGATTTAATTCTTAAAAAAGGAAAGGTGCTTCGTCCCCAAGAGATAGGGGTGCTGGCTTCTCTGGGGTGCTCCACTGCGCTGGTTATCCGTCGGCCGATTGTGGCTATTCTGGCTACGGGAGACGAGCTTATTGGTGTTGACCAGCCATTGTCTCCCGGTAAGATTCATGATAGCAATAACTATACCATTGCCGCCGAAGTCTCTCGCTATGGTGGGATTCCCAAACTTCTGGGCATAGGGCGCGATTCGGTTCAGTCTCTAACCAAGAAAATCTATGAGGGTTTGGGTGCAGATATGCTTATTACCTCTGGGGGTGTGTCCAAGGGAGACTACGATATAGTAAAGGATGTCCTGGCAGGGCATGGGGAAGTTGGCTTCTGGACGGTTTGTATGAAGCCCGGGAAACCGCTTGCCTTTGGGGTTATTAAAAAGACGGAAGGAGGGAGGGAGAAGAAGGTGCCTCACTTGGGGTTGCCGGGCAACCCCGTCAGTTCCATGGTTACCTTTGAACAATTCGCCCGTCCTGCCATATTAAAGATGATGGGAAAGAAAATTCTGGCAAAGCCAGTTATTCAAGCTATTATTGAGGATGATGTTGTGGATACCGATGAGCGCCGCCTCTTTGCCAGGGTAAGTGTAACCAGGCGTGGTGGTCAATATTATGCCTCCGTCACCGGCCCCCAGGGCTCGGGAATTCTTACGTCCATGGCCAAGGCTAACGGTTTGGCTATTATCCCCGAAAATAGCAAGGGGGTTAAGGTCGGAGACATGGTCGAGGTGCAGATGTTGGATTGGCGAGAGGAACAAGGCGATGTGAAAAAATTGCCGATTGTTTCCATCGTGGGCAAATCGCAATCTGGCAAAACAGTGCTTATGGAGCAACTTATTGCCGAGTTTAAAAGAAGAGGATATAAAGTCGCTGCCATAAAGCATGGTCGAGGTGGGATGGAAATAGACCACCCTGGAAAAGATAGCTGGAGGTTTGCCCAAGCGGGCAGCGATGCTGTACTTATTAGCTCGCCTGATAAACTAGCCTTTATTAAAAGTGTGGACCACGACCTTGGTATTGAAGAAATTTTGCCCATAGTTGGTCCTGAATTCGACCTTGTACTTGTCGAAGGATTCAAGAAAAGCAAGATTCCTAAGATCGAAGTGCATAGAAAAGGACTCGGAGATGACTTATTGTGTTCTCCCGAGGAACTTTCGGCCATTGTTACCGATGGGTCACTGGATACCGATGTACCTAAGCTTCCATGGGGTGATGCAGTAACAGTAGCTGATTTCATAGAAAAGAGTTTCGTGTTGAAAAGCCAGGGCAGTGTCTCTCTACCTCCCATGAAGGGAAAGGGTTAGGTGAAGAAAATGTTTAAAGTGGGGATATTGACCATCAGCGATAAGGGCTCAAGAGGGGAGCGTCAGGATAAGAGCGGAGAGGCTATTCGCGAAATCATCTCCAGTATGGATGCCCCCATTGTAAATTACGATATAGTTCCTGATGAGAAAGAGCTTATTATTGAAAAGCTGGTTAAGTGGGTAGATGAGGACGATTTAGACGTGCTCATCACCACGGGTGGAACAGGACTTACTCCTAGAGATGTTACTCCAGAAGCAACTCTTGCCGTGGTTGATAAAATTGTCCCCGGTTTTGCCGAGGCGATGAGGGCTGAGAGCCTGAAGAAAACCCCCATGGCCATGCTCAGTCGAGCAGTTGTGGGCACTCGCGGGAAATGCTTGATTATCAACCTGCCGGGAAGTCCCAAGGCAGTACGCGAATGCCTTGAAGTTATACTGCAGGCTCTGCCTCATGCTGTGGAAACGCTTAAGGGCCAAGCAGGCGAGTGCGGCACAGCCCCAACTTAAGTCACGGATATATCTCCAGCCTGCCGTATCTATGGTTACTCAACCACCTGAATCCCGACACAATTTTTACCTGTCATTCTGAGCCTTTCGCCTGATGTCATTGCGAGCGTAGCGAAGCAATCCTATCCCCCTCCACGAGATTGCTTCGGCTGACCTCGCCAGCCTCGCAATGACGGAGGGGATGTGTCATTGCAAGCCGATTAGATTTTGGATGATTTAAAGCGCAGGATGATTTAATCATTTAAAGATGATATACTACAAGAGCTATGTCTCAATCTTATGTTTGCCAGTTACTGCGGGGTGTCGTGGAGCCTTTGTTGCTTTTTATTATAGGCGAATTGCCCATACATGGCTATGAAATTGCCAAAGAACTGGAGCGGAGGAGCGAAGGCTACTTTAATCTTACGGCAAGCACCCTTTACTCCGCATTACGCCGTTTGGAGAGCAGAGGCCTTGTGTCAAGCTCGTGGCAGTACATTGCTAAGCAAAAGCGCCGCTGTTATGAGTTGACGGAGAAAGGTCGTCAGATTCTGGCTGAAGAATTGGCTCAATGGGAAAAGTTTCTTGGTGCTACCGATAGAGTTATAGACAGCCAGTGAAGTGGAAATTCAAATTTTAGGAGCCCACCAGCTCGAGTTAAAGGGTACACGGTTAACTTCTCTATTAATTGATGGAATTCTGGCTATAGATGCTGGTGGACTTACCTCTGCCCTTTCTCTGCCCGAACAGAAAAAGATAAAAACCGTTTTGCTTACCCATCACCACTTCGACCATACTCGGGATCTAGTTACTCTGGCTGCTAACGCTGGCTATTACTGGCAGGGGCAGCTGGAGGTCTATGCCCTGCGCTACACGCTTGATATTGTTACTAGCTGCCTTCTTGACGGCAGGATGTATACCAATTTTCTTGAATATCCCAGTAAAGAGAAACCGACTCTCATACTTGAGGCTGTCGAGCCTTATAGCAGAAAAACCATTGCTGGTTATGATGTTTTAGCAGTGCCGGTAAAACATTCCGTACCTACTGTTGGCTATCAAATCACCTCTTCGGATGTCCAGCACTCAACTCGTTTGAGTGCTGGATTGTTTTACACCGGCGATACTACCGTGGGAATATCTAACCACTGGCAGTACGTTTATCCTCAGTTGCTTATTGCTGAAGTTGCCGGGCCTAATAAGTATGGAGATTGGCTCAAGAAAGCTGGTCATCTTTGTGCACGGCTTTTAAAGGAAGAGCTCATACAATTTCGCCAACTCAAAGGGTATTTACCTCGCGTCATTGTTATCCATATCGGGAATCCTTTTGAGCAGGAGATTAAGGAAGAAGTGGCCCAGGTGGCTCAGGAACTAGAAGCAGATATAAGCCTGGGCTATGAAGACATGAAGGTCACCTTGTAATCGCCACCCACGGCATCACTGCTATTCTTTTCTACTGGTGAGTATTTACGGAGTTGCGCCTGAAGGCTGGCGCCATAGTAACCCATCCTATGGCGCCAACCATTTTCCTCACGCTACCTTTGGCAGCTCAAGCTGGGCCTTCTTTACCTCTTCCTCAGGATAAGCATAATCCACGAGTTTACCAGAGAGGTAGGCATCATAGGCAGCCAGGTCGAAGTGACCGTGTCCGCTATGAGCTATCAGGATGGTTTTGGCTTCGCCAGATTCTCGGCACTTGAGGGCTTCATCTATAGCTACCTTGATATTGTGGCATGGCTCAGGGGCGCTGATAATGCCCTCAATGCGGGCAAACTTTACCCCAGCCTCAAAGGAGGCAGTCTGATGCACGGCTTGGGCTTCAACCAGTCCCAGTCTATGGAGGTGGCATATAGTAGGTGCCATTCCATGATAGCGCAGTCCACCGGCATGGATTGGGGGTGGAATAAAGCCATGCCCCAGGGTATACATTTTAATCAGGGGAGTTAACCCCGACATGTCACCAAAATCATACTCATAAAGTCCTTTGGTCACGCTGGGACAGCTTGCCGGCTCACAACAGATAATGCGCATATCCGGTTTCTTCCCGCTAATTTTATCTCTAATCCAGGGGAAGAATTGCCCAGCGAAGTTTGAACCACCGCCAATGTTACCCACGATAATATCAGGGTAGGCGTCTGCCATCTCCATTTGCTTCCGGCATTCCTCGCCGACGATGGTCTGATGAAGCAGAACATGGTTAGCCACGCTGCCAATGGAATATTTATACTCCGGATGGTCTATCATATACTCTATTGCCTCGCTAATAGCCAGACCTAAACTACCAGGACAATCAGGCCATTTTTCCAGCATGGCTCGCCCTGACTTGGTCTCGGGACTGGGGCTGGGGACACAATTAGCCCCGTAGGTCTCCATCAAGATGCGGCGATATGGCTTCTGGTGATAGCTGATGCTGACCATAAACACCTTGCACTCCATATCAAAAAAGCGAGTCCCCATAGATAAAGCACTGCCCCACTGCCCGGCCCCGGTCTCAGTACATAAACCCTTGAGGCCTTGTTTCTTGGCGTAGTATGCCTGAGCCGTTGCCGTATTGGGCTTGTGGCTCCCCCCTTGGCTTGTTCCTTCATACTTGTAGAAAATCTTGGCCGGCGTATCCAGAGCCTTCTCCAGCCGATATGCTCGATGCAACACCGTTGGTCTCCACGTGCGGTAAACCTCCTGCAGTTCCTCAGGGATTTCAATCCAGCGGTCTTTCCTATTGAGCTCCTGCTCGGCGCATGCCCTGGCAAATATACCGGCTACTTCATCTACGGTTACCGGTTTTCCCGTTCCCGGGTGCAGCATTGGTGGCATATCCCCGGGCATATCGGCCATAATGTTGTACCAACGAGTGGGCATATCCTTTTGGTCAAGAAAATACATTCCTTTCTCCATTTTGTTCTCCTTTCTATCTCATATTTAGGCTGACTCCGTTAATAATAGCTAGCGCATGTTCACCTCCTAGTTTTTTTCTACCATTCTATTGACCAAAGCCTCTCGTAAGCTTGACGCAAAGGCTTTAAGAGAAGAGAAGGTGGTATCCTCCTCCATCAACTGTATGATGCGGCTGCCCACAATGACGCCATCGGCTACCTTGGCTACTCTTCGGGCTTGCTCGGGAGTGGAGACTCCAAAGCCTACACAAAGAGGCTTTTCGGTTCTTGCCTTCACCCTGGCTACGAAGCTTTCCAGTTCCTCGGGGAGTTTATTCCTGGCGCCAGTGACGCCGGTCAGGGAGACTAAGTAAATGAAGCCGCTTGACCTGCTGACCACTAGTTTGATGCGTTCTTCGGTGCTAGCTGGGCTGAGAAGATAAATGAGGTCGAGCCCGTGCCTTCCAGTTGATTGTTCCAGGCCCTGTCCTTCCTCGGGTGGGAGGTCAGGTATAATCAACCCGTCAATGCCCACCTCGGCGCACTTTGAGCAGAATTGCTCCAGCCCGAACTTAAGCACAGGGTTGTAGTAAGTCATAAACACCAGAGGAATTTCTACTTGCCGTCTTAGCTCCTGAGCCACCTCAAAGCAGACCTTGGGGGTAATTCCTTGCCTGAGCGCTTCATAGCTTGCTCGCTGGATAGTGGCACCGTCAGCCAGGGGGTCGGAGAAGGGGATGCCAAGCTCGATGATGTCACATCCGCTGCTGGCGAGAAGAGGCACTACCTTCAAGGTTGTTTCAACAGTGGGATAACCTACTGTGATGTAAGGAATGAGAGCAGTATGATTTGCTCTGGCAAAAGCTGAAGCGATGCGGCTCAAAGCTTCACCCCCAGTGCCTTGACTACGATGTCCATATCCTTATCGCCATGCCCACTCAGGTTGACTACAATGATTTGTTCCTTATCTAGGGAGCCTGCCATTTTGGCCGCGTAGGATATAGCGTGGGCTGGCTCAAGGGCCGGAATAATGCCTTCGGTCTGGCAGAGAAGCTGGAAGGCCTCCAGCGTATCCTTATCATCCACTGCGACGTAGGTAGCCCGCCCAATCCTCTTGTAGTAACTATGCTCGGGCCCTACTCCGGGGTAATCCAGCCCGGCGGCAATGCTTTGAGTCCCGAGAATCTGCCCGGCATCGTCCTGAAGGACATAGGATTTCGTCCCATGCAAAACTCCTACCGTACCGGCAACCAGGGAGGCGGCGTGTCTTCCTGCCCTGATTCCTTTTCCTGCCGCTTCTACTCCGATAAACTTGACACTTTTATCGTTTACAAAGGGGTGGAAAATCCCGATGGCGTTGCTTCCTCCGCCCACACAGGCGATGATGTAGTCGGGCAAACGATTGCGCTTAGCTAAAATCTGCTCTCTGGTTTCTTTGCCTATGATTGATTGAAAATCGCGCACCATTACTGGGTAAGGATGAGGCCCCACCACCGAGCCCAGAAGGTAATAGGTATTTCTGACGTTAGTTACCCAATCTCTAATAGCCTCATTGATGGCATCTTTCAGTGTTCTGGTACCTGAGGAAACAGGACGCAGCTCAGCACCAAGCAGCTTCATACGGAAGACGTTGAGGGCTTGACGCTGTATGTCTTCTTCACCCATGTAGACAATACAATCCAGCCCTAGCTTGGCGCATATGGTGGCAACAGCTACCCCATGTTGCCCAGCGCCGGTCTCAGCGATAATCCTTTGTTTTTTCATGCTCTTGGCGAGGAGACCTTGCCCGAGAGCGTTGTTTATCTTATGGGCTCCAGTATGAAGGAGATCCTCCCTTTTAAGGAAGATTTGCGCCCCCCTGCAATGCTTGGTGAGCCTTTCGGCGAAATAAAGTGGTGTTGGCCTTCCCGAATAGTCACGGGACAAAGAATCGAATTCAGCCCAGAAGGACGGGTCACGCTTCGCCTCTTCGTAGGCTGTTTCCAACTCATCCAAAGCCGGCATAAGGGTCTCAGGCACAAACTTGCCGCCAAACTGCTCGAAATAACCGTGCGAATTAGGTAGCTGCTTGTCTTCTCTCATCGACTTTCCTTACCTCTTTGATGAACGTTCTTATTTTGACTATATCCTTGTCCCCTCCCGTCTCTACCCCGGAGGAGACATCCACTCCCCAGGGTCTTACTGTCTCGATTAACCTGGCTACATTCTTCGGGTCGAGTCCACCGGCAATAATGACCGGAAATCTCTTAGCTGCCTGCTGAGCTAAGTTCCAGTTGAAGCTTTCTCCTGTTCCGCCATATTTGCCTTCAACCTGGGAGTCAAGGAGGGTGATAAATCTTTGTGAGGGAAGCAATTTACCTCCAGCAGATAACTCAGCGTAGAGCTCCTCGGGGGATTGCTGACCTATTCGAATTGCCTTGATAACTGGTTCAACAACCTCGCGGCAATACTCCCAGGATTCATCGCCACTTAGCTGAACCCAATCTAAAGCACAGAAATCGGCGATCTCATTTACCTGAGAAGCCGGTGCATTGACAAAGACGCCGACCACTTTTGTGGCATCGCTGCTTTTCTTTACCGCACTAGCTATCTCACATGCCTTGGTAGGAGTTACCTGTCGTTTACTGGGAGCGAAGACTAAGCCGATAAAATCAGCACCAGCCTCGACCGCCGCTAGGGCATGGTTCTCATCTCTAATCCCGCAAATCTTGATACGAGTCATAGCAGACTAAACTCCAAATTCAAAATCTAAATATCCCAAATTCAAAACCTTCTTGTTTCGGGCACTAGAGTTTCGGGCTTCGATATTGTTTAGCATTTCGTATTTAGTGCTTAGGATTTCCCCCCATTACTTAAATCTTGAATCCGAAATTCTAACGCATTCTCCTATCAATTCCTTCATCTTAGCCCGGACATCACCGGCGGTAACCATAGCCTCGCCAACAAGTACAGCATCAACTCCCCATTTCCCGAGCTTTTCAATATCTCTTTTGCTTTTAATGCCGCTTTCGCTAACTAAAATTCGCTCTTGGGGAATGAGAGGCCGCAATCGGCGGGTCGTATTAATGTCAATAGAAAATGTATTAAGGTCTCGATTATTAATTCCGATGATTTCCGCTTCGCTGAGAACTGCCCTTTCCACCTCGCCTTCATTGTGTACTTCAACCAGGCACCTTAAACCAAGGCTGTGGCTCAGCGAGACGAGTTCCTTAAGCTGTTCCTGGCTCAGGATGGCTACTATTAACAACAAGGCATCAGCGCCATAGGCCCGGGACTCGTATACCTGATAAAGGTCGAAGATAAAATCCTTTCTCAGTAATGGAAGCCCAACCACCTTTTTGATTGCTGCTAGGTACTCAATGCTGCCCATAAAATAATTTGCCTCAGTGAGCACTGAAATAGCAGCAGCGCCACCTTCAGCATAGGTCTGAGCTAACTCGATGGGGTTGAAGTTGGGACTTAGCATACCCCGTGATGGGGAGGCTTGCTTCACCTCGGCAATCAGGCGAACATGGTCGCCCTTGAGAGCTAGGGCAAGGTCAAGCGCCGGCTTCTGCCTGGCGATACGCTCTCGTAGATAAGTTGTGGTAGCTACCTTCTTTCTTTGCTCAACCTCTTCCCTTTTTTGGGTGATAATTTTATCCAGCATTTCCTTTTTCCAGCTTCCAGCAATCAGTTACTAGCTAAACGTCGAATGCCGGCTGCTCCTTATTCAGGCTCTGGCTGAGCTTGATTAGTTCGTCGAGTTTAGCCAGAGCCTTTCCACTGTCGAGCGTCTTCTCGGCAATGGAGACACCTTCTTTGAGGTCTGATGCTTGGTTGCCAGCCACCAGCGCGGCAGCAGCATTCATGATAACTATGTTCCGCCTGGCTCCCACCTCTCCGCTTAATATGCCGCGCAGTATCTTAGCATTTTGCCTGGCTGTTCCTCCCTTAATTTGGGTCATGCTTGCCTTCATAAACCCAAAATCATCAGGAGAAACTTCATAAGGTGGCAATACCCTACGTTGATTGACATCCCACACCAGAGATTTCCTGCTGATTGAAATTTCATCCATACCATCTATGCCATGTACCACCAGGGAATGCTCTGTGCCCAGGCGGTGGAGAACGAAGGCAATCTTCTCTCCCAGTTCCTTAGAGGGAACACCGATGACCTGAAACTTGGCTTTGGCAGGGTTAGTAAGGGGTCCGAGAATATTAAACACAGTACGAATTCCGATTTCGCGTCGGGGGGCAGTGGCATATTTCATCGCCGGGTGGAAGACGGGAGCAAACATAAAACCGATGCCCACTCTCTCCAGACATTGAGCGACAGCCTCAGTCCCAAGCTCAATCCTCACCCCCAGCGCCTCTAGGACATCGGCGCTACCGCAGTGGCTGGACATTGCCCGGTTACCATGCTTGGCCACTTTGAGTCCTGTGCCAGCGACAATGAAGGCGGCTGTTGTGGAGATATTAAAGCTGCAAAAACCATCGCCCCCTGTCCCGCAGGTGTCAACCACCGGTGGGGTGACCTGGACTGATGTTGCCTTAGCCTGCATGACTGTGGCTAAGCCAGCAATCTCATCCACCGTCTCTCCTTTAATGCGCAGGGCGGTGACAAAAGCGGCAAACTGGGCTGGCGTGGCCTCGCCGCTCATTATCTCCTCCATTACAGCTGCCGCCTGCTCAAAGGTTAGCGAGCGACCGTTGACCATAGTTTCAATGGCTTCCTTAATCACTGCTGTGCTCCTTGCTTTGGAAAATCCTTCAACAAGTCCTTCCTCACTTCGGTCATAATTGACTCAGGGCAAAACCGAACGCGTAAAAGCATATTGGTCAGCCTCAGCCCGGTCTATAGCAGCAAGCAATGCTTGTGCTTTGTTCAAGCTTTCTTGGTATTCCCGCTCAGAGATGCTATCGGCGACGATGCCAGCACCCGCCTGGATATAGGCGGTGTTATCTTTGATAACAATGGTGCGTATGGCGATAGCAGTATCCATGTTGCCTGAGAAGTCTAGGTAGCCCACAGCGCCAGCATAGGGTCCTCGTTTCTCTTTTTCCAGTTCGGCGATGATCTCCATAGCCCTAATCTTAGGTGCTCCGGAAACAGTACCGGCTGGAAAGCAAGAGCGGAAGGCATCAAACTGGGAAAGTCCAGCCCTGAGCTTACCCTGAACATGTGATACCAAATGCATAACATGTGAATAGCGTTCCAAATCCATAAGCTGGCTTACTTCGACTGTGCCCGGCTCGCTAATTCTCCCGATGTCATTACGCCCCAGGTCGACGAGCATGATGTGCTCAGCACGTTCCTTCTCATCGTTCTTGAGTTCCTCTCCTAGAGCCAGGTCTTCAGTGGCATCCTTACCCCGGCGGCGAGTGCCGGCGATGGGGTGATTGGATACTATGCCATCCTCGACTCGCACCAGAAGCTCGGGGGAAGCTCCGACAATATAGAAATCACCTAAGTGGAGATAGTACATGTAGGGAGAAGGGTTAACAGAGCGCAATGCCCGATATATAGCGAAGGGACTGGCATAAGTACGTCTTGCCAGCCGCTGCGATAAGACGGCCTGGATTATATCGCCGGCATAGATATACTCCTTGGCTTGAGATACTATAGCCTCGAACTCTGCCTGAGAAAAATTCGATGACATTTCAGACCTATTTGGTGGCGCACTCTTAGGAGCCTCAGAATGAATCGGCTGCTCCAGCCTGTCCACCAGGTCATCAATTTTACAAGTTGCCTCCCGATACGCTGTGTCGACATCCCCATCTAAGTGAACGTGAGAGACAACCTTGATTTTGTGGGCAATATGATCGAAAACAAGCAAGGTATCTGCCAGCATCAGCACAGACTCGGGGAGTCCTTGGGGATCTTGATCGGGACAGGGCAGTCTCTCAAAGTAGCGGGCAACCTCGTAGCTCAAGTAGCCAACCATGCCACCGTGGAATCTGGGAAGGTCGGCAATGGACACGGGACGAAATCGAGCGAACTCCTTTTCCACCAGATTCAATGGGTCAACAGGATTCTCCTTTCCTGTTCTTAAGACAAGTGAAGGCTCGGTGCCAATGAAGCTATAGCGAGCCAGTCGCTCACCACCCTCAACACTTTCTAGGAGGAAGGAGTAATTGCCGCGGGCTATCTTAAGGTAAGCGGATACTGGCGTCTCCAGGTCAGCCTGAATGTCACGGCAAACTGGTACCAAATTGCCATGTTTCTTCAGTTGGCGAACCTCTTCCAGTGTTGGATAATACATATCACCTCACAATAAAAAAACCTCTCGCCAAGGGGCGAGAGGTTTAACCTTCGCGGTGCCACCCTTTTTCGGCCTTTTCGGCCATCTCT
>Ga0307429_1000429_pt1 | contig 26102 bp, 25 predicted proteins | sample SalMarWE160230MG_FD_202151 | JGI IMG/M metagenome (GOLD analysis project Ga0307429, IMG submission 202151) | Salt marsh sediment microbial communities from the Plum Island Ecosystem LTER, Massachusetts, United States - WE1603-230 | ecosystem: Environmental > Aquatic > Marine > Intertidal zone >... | reverse complement strand
TGGTGCTGGCAACCGCGCATGCCGTTTCCGAAGGCATCATCCGCGGCGTTTCGGGCGAGCTCGCGCGCAGGCAGACGCCCTCGACCTATGGCGCCTCCGGCCGCGCCAACGCGCCGGGTGCAACGGCAAGCCCGCCGCTGGCGCTCAGCCGCACGCTTTAGGCGCGCACGCGTTCGGGTGCGGGCGGGCGTCGTTCCCAGCCGCCGGTGGCAAAATCTACCCTTGTTCAGGCGATTTCGCGCAGCCGGCGACGCGGTGCGAACATATGTCGGCGCGGTAAAACGCTGCATACACTTGCGGGCTACTCACGACTCCTCGATCTCAGGAATTCATCGATCGTTCTGGGAATTCGATAACGAAAACCAAAAAGATCGGCCAATTCCGGCGAGAGAATTCGCTCGTTTCCGAGGGCGGACGGGATGTCAATCTGCCGCTTGATGAACGCCGTCGTGTATACGTGATAGACAGCGCGGCGTTGGGCCGACGTTCCATTTGGGCCGCCACGGTGGAACACCATGCAGTCGAGCACAATGAAACACCCCGCAGCTACCACGACCTGTTTCGCGTTACTCTCGATATATGCGTCGGATGGATAGCCCGCACCCGGTTTGGACAACATCGACTTAAGCGAATCCGGCGCGCTGCTCGAACTCCATTGGGCTTAGATAGCCGATCGAAGATTGCAGCATATTGTGATATAATATCGATTCGACAATATAAATTTAGGCAAGACGTCTATCGTTGCTTAGACCTCCTTGCCGCCGCGAAGGTAGCAAGAATGAAGAAGTTTAGATTCTGCGGAAAATGTCTCAAATGGATCACTTTCAACCGAGACGCAGCCAGCTGCATATCCGGCCATTCCACTTTGTACCCCCGCGTGCGGAAGTAAAATCACGCTGGTGGTATTTTTCATGACCGATCGCGGCAAGCTCATAATGTCGCCCACCCCGCGATGTAGGCCCCTGATCTGGGATCTCGACTCATCCGCTCTGAATTCACCGAGAGTCAATCGACGACCATCAAGCTTTCCCTGCCGAATAAGCCGCGCGGCGTCTCGCGCGATAGTGAACGCCGCGTGCACCTACCACAATCGTTTTACTCCATGGAACGATTGATACAAATGTCGTTGTCGTCCGAACAAAGGACCAATTCGCACAGCCGCCGAGGAGGCCCATGAGCGACGACCGCGAGGCGTTTGCGGCCCACACGAAGCGGCAGTGTCTGGCTCTTGGCGAGGACCACGCACTGTTTCAGCGCACCGTCGATACGGTCGTCGAACTAGACCGGTACGACTATGCCTATCTGTGGAGCTGGCTCGGCCTCCCGATCATACAGATGCCCGCCGATGTCCTGGCGACGCAGGAGGTCATTTGGGCAACGAAGCCCGATATCATCGTGGAAACCGGGATCGCCCGCGGCGGCTCGATGATCTTCCTGGCCTCGATGCTGCAACTGTTGGGCGAAGGTACGGTCATCGGCGTCGACATCGACATCCGGGCCCACAACCGCCAGTCCATCGAAGATCATCCGCTGGCGCATCGCATCAAGATGATCGAGGGCGGTTCTACCGACGACGATACACTTGCGCGCGTGAGAAAACTCATTCCAGAGGGCGCAAAGGTGATGGTCATCCTCGATTCGAAACATAGCCGGGAGCATGTGCTCGGCGAATTGCGTGCCTACGGACCCATGGTCACTCCGGGCCAGTATCTCATCGTTGCCGACACCCTGCTCGGTCGCATCCGGCCAAACCAGACTCCCAAGAAGCGTTCGGCGGTCTGGGAGCCCGGCAACGAGCCGCTGACGGCCTTGAAACAGTACACTAGCGAAACCAACCGCTTCGAAGTCGATCCCGTGATCAACGGCAAGCTCGTGATTTCAAGTTCGCCGGGCGGTTACGTGCGGTGCCGTGAAAGCTGACTGCGGGGATCCGATGACCGTTGGGTCCGACGCTTCTCTCGATTACTCGCCACCAAAGGGTTTCCAGCTGCGGCCGCTCATCCCTTCCGACCGCGCAGAAGTCGAGATGCTGCTAAAGGACCGGCCTTTACAGCATCTGCTTCTCGCCTTCCCGCCCGAGACCAGCACCGCAGATATCGACCGCTGGATGAAACGCCGGACGAAAAGCGAGGAACTGATCTGTTTTGCCATCGCTGACGAGGAAAGCCGGTTCTGCGGGTTCGTTCAGATCACCGGCTGGCATAGACGCGGGCGTTTCGGATGGCTCGGCATGGCGCTGATGCCAGAACGCCGCTCACGCGGGCTAGGACGGTGGGCCCTTCAGGAGCTGATCGACAAGGCCCGGCGCGATTTTGGCCTGAGAAAAATGCTGCTCGAAGTTCGAGCCGACAACGCAGCCGCAATTAACCTCTACAGGGACATGGGATTTCGAACGGTCGGGGAATTCCACGACCATTATTTCGATGGTGCCGACTATCACGACGTCATCGTCATGGAGCGCATGATCGGCAGCGAATAGAAAATGACCAGCGTCGTTATCAGCCAACCGATGTATTTTCCCTGGGTGGGGTTTTTCGAGCAGATGCGTCTCGCTGACGTCTATGTCTGGCTGGACGACGTCCAATTCTCAAAAGGCTCTTTCACGAACCGCGTCCAGGTTCTCCTGCCCGACAAACAGGCGTGGATGACGATCCCGCTCGCGGACAAGACGGAGCGTGACATTCGCGACCTTTCGGCAAAAGGCAACGGCTGGAAGGCCTCGCACCGCGACCTTCTCGCCCAGAGCCTGCGCAAATCCGGCTATCTCGACAATGCACTCGGCGTGTTCGACGAGGCAGTTTCGCACGAACAGATCGTCGACATCTTGATCGCCTCCTCCGAAACGTGTGCCCGGAATCTCCGCGCAATGCCGCCCCAATCTTACAAATCGAGCGATCTCGGCATCGAGGGGCGCAGATCGGCGCGCGTGCTCGATATCGTGAGGTGCTTCGGCGGAACGCGGTACCTCACCGGGCACGGGGCGGCAAAATATCTCGACATGGAGAGCTTCGAGGCCGCGGGTGTCGCCGTTGAATTCATGGACTATCAGGTCGTACCCTGGCCACAGCGCGGCGACAGCTTCACGCCCTACGTTACGGCGCTCGACCTTATCGCCGTAAAAGGTGCAAACGCCCCCGACCACCTCAGCCCGCGGACTATTCCCTGGCGGGATTTCGTTGAGAAACGTGCGGAGACATCATGAACGTCAGAGAAGATATTCTGGAGAACTTCAAACGGGATGGCATTGCGGTGATCCGCGGTTTCTACGATGTCGAGACGATGGTGAAGCCGATCCAAGACGGCATCCGTGACATCATCGAGCTTGTCGCCAAGCAGAACGGCTTGTCCGTGCCATGCGCCGACGGGATCGAGGCAATGGCGCACGGTTATCCCGCGATCATCAAGCACGACCGCAAGCTCGGCGGCGTGATCTACGATGCTGTGAAACAGATCCCGGAGTTTGTCGCACTCGTTTCGGCGGCTCGTAACAAGGAAATCTACCAAATGCTGCATCCGGCTTCGATCCCGGGCATTGCCGCGGGCGGCTACGGCATCCGCATCGACAACCCCACCGAAGACCGTTTCCGCGCGTTCTGGCATCAGGAATTTCCAGCACAACTGCGCAGCATCGACGGTCTCGTCCTGTGGTCGCCGCTGCTTCCCGTAACGCCGGAAATGGGGCCGGTCGAGGTTGCCGTGGGATCTCACCGCGAGGGCCTCGTTCCCGTGCTCGTCGACGACGGGGGCGCCGGCAAAACGGGCGCCTATTCCCTCAGGCTCGAAAACGAGGCGGAGCGCATCGCTCACTACGAAAGAATCGCACCGCTGACCGAACCGGGCGATCTCATCGTCATGGACTTCCTGACGCTTCATCAGTCGGGGCGCAACAGCTCCGACCATCCGCGCTGGTCGATGCAGTTTCGCTATTTCAATTTCGCCGATCCCGTGGGAGCCAGCCTCAATTGGGCCGGCGCTTTCGCACAAGGCAAGTCGATCGACGAAATCTTCAAGGATATACGGCAGGTCCTCGAGGGTACCGCGGCATGACGGGGGCCTGCCGCATCTGCGCGGCCAAAATCGGCGAACCCGATTACAAGGCGCCCGCCCCTTCGATAACATCGACGAGCACGACCGTTCCATTTGAACTTGACGTTTCAATTTGCCTAACCTGCGGTCACGTCCAGTGCTCGGAGCTCGACGAGCTCGATAGCTATTACGACACGGACTACCAGATCTCGCTTTCGAGCAACGATCACGACCAGCTCTACGAGGTTGTCGACGGGCGGAAGGTGTTTCGCACCGAAAAGCAGTGCGATCTCGTGTGCTCGTTCGTCAAACTCACTTCGGGCATGGCGATCCTGGACTACGGGGCCGCAAAGGCTGCGACGTTGCGTAAAATCTGCAATGCGCGTGCCGGGCTTCGACCGCATGTGTTCGATGTCAGCAACTCGTATGCCGCGCATTGGCAAGGGTGGCTCGAACCTGCCGCCTGCGCCACTTACGAACTTCCTTCGGAATGGTCGCAGCGCTTCGATGTCGTGACCGCACATTTCGTGCTCGAGCATGTTGCCGAGCCGCTCGCGATTTTGCGGCAGATCAAAGGTGTCCTGAAGCCGGGAGGACGGCTTTTCATGAGCGTTCCCAACGTTTTAGCCAACATCGGCGACCTGCTGGTCGCCGATCATATCAATCATTTCACGCCGAACTCCCTCCGTGTCGCGCTCGCCAAAACGGGTTTCGAGATCGAGGTCTGCGAAGACGGCGCTTTCCGGGGAGCGTTCGTCGTGGTCGCGCGAGCCCGCGAGGAGAACTCGATCGAACTCGACGGCGGCGCTACTTCGGACCCCGAGGAAATCCGGTCCCTGATCGCGATCGCGGACTTCTGGACCGACGCCTCCGCCCGGATCGCGAGGGCCGCTCGTATGCACACCGGGGAGCGGTGCGCCATATACGGCGCCGGCTTCTACGGGTCCTTCATCACAACCCGTCTCGAAGCCGACACCGAGATTGCCTGCTTCGTAGACCGCAATCCGCATTTGCTTTGCCGACCGCATTTCGGGCGACCGGTTGTTGCACCCGAGAATTTACCGCTGGACGTTTCCGTGGTTTACGTCGGGCTGAACCCGGCGCACGCGCGCTCAATCCTGTCCGATGTGAAAGAGTGGCGGGGCCGCGAGCTGGAGATGGTGTTTCTCGGCGACGACTGACTTGTTCCGCTTGAATTCAGCGCGATCGTCGATGTCAGCGACCATTTGCTCCGCTGCTACGGACAAATCCCCTACTCAGCACCATCCAGTTGAATTAACGTCGCAGGCCGCCGACGGCGTCGATCTCGATCATCCCAAAGCCTTGACCGGATGCCGGTCGAGCTCGCTCTGAATTACGCCGATAACTCTGTCGAGCTCGTCGTTTGTCAAATCATGATACGACGGCAAATTGATCGCCCGAGTTGGCAGGTCGCAGGCAACAGGGTTCATCCTGGATTCTTCGAACATTGGCAGAGATGATAACGGGTAGAAAAAGACGCGCGCATCAATCCTTTCATCGGCGAACGACTTCAACAGCATATCGCGGGTCACGCCGGTATCGCGCGCAAACACAGCCGTCGGCATCCAGGCCCCATTGGTGACGCCTTTCGGTTCCGGATTCATCGAAACGCTCAGTCCCGCAGCAAGGCGGTCGCGATAATACGCCATGATCTCGCGCTTGCGAGATATCAGCTCGTCGATCCGCTCCATTTGTGCACAGCCGATCGCCGCCTGCACGTTCGCCATCTTGTATTTAAAACCAATCGCTTCGGGCCAAAACTGTCTCGTCTGGCCTCGTGCGCGCCCGTGATTGCTCAGCGTAAGCACCTGCTCGTACAGATCGGGGTCGCTGGTCACAAACATCCCGCCTTCACCAGTGGTGACCGTCTTGGTACCGTGAAACGAGAAGGTCCCAAACTTACCGAGCGACCCGGCACGCTTGCCGCCATACACGGATCCGATGGCCTCGGCAGCGTCCTCGATCACCGGAATGCCGTGCGTGGCGCCAATAGAATGCAACCGGTCCAAGTCGCAAAGGTTGCCGTACAAATGAACGGCAACGATTGCTTTCGTGCGGGGGGTAATTGCCCGCTCGACCTGGTCGGAATCCAAGCACCAGGAGTCCGCGCGGATATCGACGAATACCGGTTTCGCGCCCAAATGAACGATTGGCGATGCTGTCGCGATCCAGTTGGTATCGGCCATGATAACTTCGTCGCCGCGGCCGATACCGAGCGCCGCCATGCCCATATGAAGGGCACCCGTGCAGCTCGACGTTGCAATCGCGTACTCAACGCCGAGATGAGTTTTGAACGCCGTTTCAAAACGATCAATATAGTCGTAGCATTTGTCGCCCCAACCGTTCGCTGCCGCGTCAGTGGCATAGCGAACCTCGAGCGCCGTGATCGACGGCTTCGTGTAATAGATCCGCGTTTTCATACCATTTCTAGCCTTGGCACCGCGGTGACAAATTTCGTGCCGGACGCGGCAAGCGCCGCCTGTTGTGTCTTGATTTCCTCAGCGATGTTCCATGGCAGAATCAGCACGTAATCGGGGGGCCGTTCGCTGAGCACAGCCGGCGGCAAAATAGGAATGTGGCTGCCCGGCATGAACTTGCCTTGCTTGGCGGTGGCGGCGTCGCAGACGAACGGCAATAGATCTGCCGTCACGCCCGCATAGTTGAGCAGCGTATTGCCTTTGGCGGCGGCACCATAGGCGGCGACCGACTGTCTCCCGCTCTTTCGTTCGAGCAGAAACCGGAGAAGATCGTCCTTGATCGCGTCAGCGCGCGCCTGGAAGGCGCGATAGACGTCGAGAGTCTGCAACCCGCGCTGCTTCTCGTCGGCGAGCAGCGCGGATACGGCGGCGGACGTCGCGCGCCCATCGTTCTCATGACAGCCGTATAGCCTCAGGCTGCCGCCATGCGTTGGCAATTCCTCCACGTCGAAGACGCGCAAGCCCGCTGTCTTGAAGATGCGCGCGGCGGTGAACAGCGACAAATAAGAGAAATGCTCGTGATAAACGGTGTCGAACTGGGCGTGTTCAATCAACCGCATTACATGGGGAAATTCCAACGTGACCGTGCCGCCGGGTTTGAGCGCCGCTTTCAGTCCGCGCGTGAAGTCGTTGATGTCGGGCACGTGCGCATAGACATTGTTGCCCGCGATCAGATCGGCCTGCTTGCCTTCGGCGGCCAGCCGCTGGCCGAGGGCCTCACCGAAAAATTCGCGCAGCACGGGGACGCCGAGCTTTTCGGCTGCTAACGCGGTGCTCGCAGTCGGCTCGACGCCGAGGCAGGGGATGCCGGCCGCGACAAAATTCTTGAGCAGGTAGCCGTCATTGCAGGCGATTTCGATGGCGAACGACTCGCGCGTCAGCGCGAGAACACGGGTCATCTTGTCGGCATAGCATTTGGCGTGCGCGAGCCAGCCCGAGGACGTGCTCGAGAAATAGGCGTAGTCGGCGCCGAACAGCTCGTCCGCGGCGGCGTGATCCTCGGTCTGCACCAACCAACAGTATTCACAGACCATGACCTTCAGCGGATACTGTTTTTCAGGCCGGCTTAGGTCGACCGCGGTCAGATAGGCATTGGACGGCGGCGCGACGCCAAGATCGATAAAGACCTGCGCTAGCGGCGTTCCGCAGTAGCGGCAGTTCATGGCGACACGCCCGCGAAGCTATCGTCGAGCCGCGGATGCTGCGCGTCGCGCGCGGACAGTTCGGCAATGGGCAGCGGCCAATGGATGCCAAGCTTGGGATCCTGCGGGTCGAGGCCGTCCTCGGCGGCGGCGTTGCACGGGGCCGAATGGCAATAGATCAATTCAGTGTCGTCGCTCAGCGCCTGGAAGCCGTGGGTGAAACCTTCGGGTATGAGCAAGGCCCGATAGTTGCCGGCGGAAAGATGCTCGCCGTGCCATCGCAGGAAGGTCTGCGAACCCCCGCGGATGTCGACCGCGACGTCAAAGACTTCGCCGCGGATACAGCTCACCAGCTTCATCTCGGCATGCGGGGGATGCTGGAAATGCAGCCCGCGCACGGTGCCTTTCCGAGCCGTGTAGGTGTGGTTGATCTGCGCGATCGGGCGGGTCCATCCCGCCGCGCGTAACTCATCGGCGCAGAAAAGCCGTGCAAGGTGGCCGCGCGCATCGCCCACGCGCCGGCGCTCGATACATTTGAGGCCAGGCAAAGGCAGATCGGTAATCGCGAAGCGGTTCACGCCAAAGCCTCATCGGCGGAGATGCCGGCGCGACAGAGCCCGAGCAAAGTCGTCGGCGTAAAAGGCATAGCTAGCCAGCCTGCTTCTTGGCCGCCGTCTGCTTCATCTTCGGCAGCATGCGCGCCTCGAAATTATCGATATCCGCTTGACACAATTGCCGCGCATCGGCGCCGTCTTTGTGCGCGCGGTACCATGCCATCGTTCGCTGCACGGCCTGCACCGGCGTAAGCCTGTGCGCAACGCCGAGCACATTTCGCGCCTTGCCATTATCCAACGCCAGCCAAGCGGCTTCATGCGGACCGTCGTTGCCGTCGCCGTAATGCACCTCGCCCTCGCCGTAAGCGGCGCGCGCCAGCTCGACCAGATCGCGCACGGCCACCGCTTCGCCGCTGTCCGGGCCGAAATTATAGGCGCCGGCCAGCGCCGGCCGTTCCCACAGCGCCTGCGCCAGGGTGAGATAGCCATAAAGCGGTTCCAGCACATGCTGCCACGGCCGAATGGCCTGCGGCCGGCGAACCTCGAGTGCTCGGCCCGCCTGCCAGGCGCGCACCGCATCGGGGATCAAGCGGTCTTGCGACCAGTCGCCGCCGCCGATCACGTTGCCGGCGCGGGCACTCGCGACGCCCATGCCTTGCGTCGCCAAAAAAGAATCGCGATAGCTTGCGATGACGATTTCACAAGCCGCCTTGCTGGCGCTGTATGGGTCATAGCCGCCGAGCGGATCGTCCTCGTTTTGGGGCTGGGGCGAGTTGCCGTCACGATAAACCTTGTCGGTCGTCACCATCACCGCCACGCGCGCGCGGTCGAGGGCACGCAACGCTTCCAGCACGTGGGCGGTGCCCATCATATTGGTCTCGAACGTTGTCAGCGGCGCACGGTAGCCTGCATACACCAGCGGCTGCGCCGCCAGGTGAAAAACAATCTCCGGCCGCGCCGCCCGCAAAAGTTCGGCGAACGCCAAAACATCACGGATGTCGCAGAAATGACTCCGGCACGCCGCGTCGACTTTTGCTTCCGCGTGTAAATTGGGCGTCGTCATCGGCGGCAGGCTGATGCCGGTTACGTCAGCGCCCAGCCGATGCAGCCACAGCGCCAGCCACGAGCCCTTGAATCCGGTGTGGCCCGTCAGCAGGACGCGCTTGCCGCGCCAAAATGACACGCGTGGCGCGCCGGTCATTACCAGATTTTCCATGGCGCCTTGCCGGATGCCCAGAGTTCTTCCAACATGGTCTTGTCGCGAAGCGTGTCCATCGCGTGCCAGAAGCCGCGATGCTCGAACGCCATCATCTCGCCCATGGCCGCGAGCCGGATGATCGGCGAGCCCTCCCAGCTCGAGTCGTCGCCGTCGATCAGATCGAGGCAGCGCGGCGACAGCACAAAAAATCCACCGTTGATCAGTCCACCGTCGCCGCGCGGCTTTTCGGTGAAGGCGGTCACTGCGTCACTCTCGCGCACCAGCGCGCCATAGCGCCCAGGCGGACGCACCGCCGTGACGGTGGCAAGCTTGCCGTGGCGGCAATGAAAATCGATGGCCGAGCGGATGTTCAGATCGCTGATGCCGTCGCCATAGGTGAAGCAGAACGATTTTTCATTGCTGATGTGCTCGGCCACGCGCTTGAGCCGCCCACCGGTCATCGTGTCTTCCCCAGTATCGACCAGCGTCACCCGCCACGGCTCGGCCTTCTGCTGGTGCACGACCATGCTGTTGTCCGCGATATCGAAGGTGATGTCCGACATGTGCAGGAAGTAGTTGGCGAAATATTCCTTGATGACGTAGCCCTTGTAGCCGCAGCAGATCACGAACTCGCGGACGCCGTGCGCCGAATATATCTTCATGATGTGCCACAGGATCGGCTTGCCGCCGATCTCGATCATCGGCTTCGGCTTCAGATAGCTTTCCTCGGAAATGCGTGTGCCGAGCCCACCGGCAAGAATGACGACTTTCATGGCAGGACCCGCCCCACCTAGCGTCCGCCCGCCGCAACTAAGGGAGGCGCGGTTGGCTTGCACTTGTTGATGACCGCATCCCAAAAATCGAAATAACTTTGCGCGCTGTCCTTGGAAAACAGCGCGATAAACCCGCTGACTTCGGTCAGCATGTCGCCGAACGACATCTGGCCCGTCGATGTCCGCAATTTGGCGCACAGGATTTCGGCCTCGCCGGCAAGACTAGAGTCGAAAGTCAGCCGTCGTTGGCTTTTGAATCGGTGGAACATCACCGCAAACCAAAGATCCGCGATCGGCTGGCGCTGCGCCAACAGATAGTCCGGGAACATTTCGGCGTTGCGGATCAGCACGGCGCCCTCGAAACCACACAAGAACCAATGCAGCTTGTTGATAGCCGGGTCGAGGCCCGCATCCTTGTAGGAATCGAGGTCCCGCTTCTGCGCCGTTTCGAACACCTCCCAGGGCCCCAAATCGTACAGATACAGCAGCCGTTGCAGCTGCAGGAATTTCCCATTGAGCAGATAGAGCATGCAGATGACCTGGTCGTGAAACGAGAAGTAGAACGGCATCCCGCCCATGAAGTTGAAAATGCGATTGACCAGCTCCCGCCGCACCACCGAGTAGAACAGCACGTTCGGTCCCGGATAGCTCAGAAACCCGGTCACCCGCGCGCGAGCGTCATCGGAGTCGATGTCCTGATAGTTGGCGAGGGACGTGATCTTCGATTTTTCGATCGCATAAGTGCCGGTTATGCCGACGATCGAGGAGTCCTTGCCGATCCGCTGGATCACGTCCGGTAACTCGGCGATGGCGTGGTCGAAACAGAAATCGTCGTCGGCCAAAATGAAAATGAACTCGCCTTTGGCAAGCTTGAGGATCTCGAAATTATTGGTGAGTGAATCGCACGGTTCAACGATGATGATTGTGCAGTTGTCGCGCTCGAAGTACGACAGCAGCGTGCGCTTTTTCTCGTCGCCGGAATTGTCGCGGACAATAACTTCGATGTTTGGCCCCGCCCAGGAACAGACCTGAGCGATTCTGGAGCAAGCCAGCAGGTCATGCCGGTGGGTCGGGAGCAAAATGGAGAGATGCATGTGCTTCCCTGCCGGCTGGCGCGACCCAAAGCGAGCCGCGGTGGATTTGCTCGGGCACCGCAAATAGTGCCGAAGCCTGCGTGCTTTTTATCTGATTCGCGTCCGCCATGGGCCGCTATTGGACTGGGCAACAGATGCTGGCGGTGACAAAAACGATGGCGGCTGATTCGTCTTAACCAGCGAGCTTTCATTGCCGCACAAGGCCCGATCGTTCACCGCCCGGCCCCGACCGGGCGTCGGCGCTGCTGGCCGAAATCGCAACCGCGCCCTGCCCCTACGGGCTGGCTTCCATGCAGCCGCCGCTCGCGCTCTATGGTGCCGGACTATAAATTCGCGCTGAGGCACCACCCGCCGCAGCTCATGAAAACAGTATTGTATTGCTGAACGGATTGACGCGCGAGCGGCCTAAGCCGCCGTCGAAATCTTCAATCCCGTCACAGTGTCGATTTGCGTCCCGTCGCTGAGGGTCAGAATATTGTTCTTGGTATCGAGATAGGCGCCGTTGGCCATCTGAATGATATAGGCCGGATCGACGTATTTCGCGCCCGTAACCGTATCGTATTGCGTTCCGTCCGGCTTGGTCATGATATTGCTGTTGGTGTCGATGGTCGTTCCGTCCGAAAAATAGATGAACGGATCGAGCACGTTCTCCGCTTTAACCTGGTTCTGCGATTCCGACAGCGCCTGGAGCGCCTTTTTCAAGATTTCCTGGCTGCGCAGTTCCTGATTTTGCGATGCGATCTGCGCGTAGAAGGCCGATGCGTTGGTGACGTAATTTTGCGAGATGAGCGCCAGATTGTTTGCGCTGGTCGCGCTTTGGCCCAGGAAAGAACTGATGCTGCCGTCGCTGGAGCTCGATAGCGCGCCCAGAATCCCGCCGGTGGTTGCCGAATTTTGTATGGCGACGATTGTGTCGCCGATCCAGTTCGAGGTGGGGCCCGAGCTGAAGACCGCGGAATAAGAATTCGCGGCCGCACTTGAACTGACAACCGACGTCATACGCGCGTTCCTAAACGTGCGTAGCGTAGGTGAATTGAATTAACAAATTCTGAAGGTTTCCAAATCGTTAACGCTGCAGCACGTCGAACGTCGATTTCCACCTGTGCTGCGCCGATTTTTGCAGATCCGCAGCGGCGGGGAACCGGAATTCAAAATTGATTCGGATGCGGCCAATGGCAATGACAGATCGATAACCTGTTAACCATGTCCTTTTACGCGCCGTTTGGAGGCTTATGCGATGACAGGCGCCGATCCTCTGGATCGACACGTGTAGATGCCAGTACGGCAAACAGACCAGAAAGGTAGCGTAAGATGTCCGACATCGTACTTTCAGCTGGCGTACGTTCGAACCTGCTGCAGTTGCAGCAGACTTCGAACTTGGTCGCCCTGACACAGACCCGGCTGTCCACCGGCAAACGGGTCAATTCGGCACTCGACAATCCGATCAATTTCTTCACCGCACAGGGTCTCGACAACCGCGCCAACGATTTGAGCAACCTGCTCGACTCGGAGGCCTCGGCCATCAACACCATCCAGGCCGCGAACAACGGTATCTCGGCAATCACCAAGCTGGTGCAGTCCGCCCAGTCCCTGGTCAGCCAGGCGCGACAGACCACCGACACCGCGACCCAGGCGACGTTGTCCTCGCAGTTCACCGATCTTCTGACCCAGATCGGTGCGCTGGCCAGCGATTCCGGCTTCAACGGCATCAACCTGCTTGGCGGCGACACTCTGACCGTCGTCCTCAACGAGACCGGTACGTCGACCGTCGATGTGACCGGTGTCGACTACACTGATGCCACCGCTGCACCGCTGAGCATCGCCAACGCGGCCAGCAACTGGGCCAGCTCGGCCAACATTGACGCGGCCGCGGCCGATCTGACCGCCGCGTTGACCACGCTGCGTTCGGAATCGCAGACCTTGAGTGCGAACCTGGCGACCATTCAAATCCGCCAGGACTTCACCAAGGCCACGATCAACACGCTGCAGGCCGGTTCTGACGCGCTCACCCTCGCCGACTCCAACGAGGAAGGCGCCAACCTGCTCGCGTTGCAGACCCGCCAGCAACTGTCGACCACCGCGCTGTCGCTCGCCGCGCAGGCCGATCAGAACGTGCTGCGGCTGTTCCGCTAATAAGCCAAGCAAACGCAACGCAACGGCGGCCTCCGGGCCGCCGTTTTTTTGCGCCCGCTAAAATTATGGTTAATGAATCCTTAACACACTGCGTCTTAACCGTCCGTCAACCTTAACATTTCATGATTGCTTGGATGACACTTTTCCATTCGCAGGCAAGGAGTTTGCCATGAGCGATATTGTCCTCTCGCCCGGCGTCCGTGCTAATCTACTGCAATTGCAGCAGACATCGGACCTGATCAACCGGACGCAGAACCGCTTGTCCGCCGGCAAGAGGGTCAATTCGGCGCTCGACAACCCGATCAATTTTTTCACCGCTCAAGGATTGTCCGTGCGGGCCAACGACCTCAATGCGCTGCTCGACAGCATGTCTTCGGGCATCAGCACCATTCAAGCCGCTAATAATGGTATATCCGCAATCACAAAACTGGTGCAGTCGGCGCAGGCGCTGGTCAGCCAAGCGCGGCAGACCGCCGACACCGGGGTCCTCGCGACACTCTCCAGCCAATTCGATGATATTCGCACCCAGATCGACCAGCTTTCCGCAGACTCCGGCTTCAACGGTATCAATCTGCTCGGCGGCAACGATCTCACGATCACGCTGAATGAGGACGCCAGCTCAACCATTGTCGTCGGAAGCTATACTGATACGACCGCCGGCGATCTTGCCATCACCGCTGCGGCCAATAACTGGGCTGTCACGACCGACATTGACACGGCCGCCAGCGAACTCTCGGCGGCGCTCGTGACGCTGCGGTCGCAGTCCCAGGCCTTGAGCTCGAATCTAACGACCGTGCAGGTCCGCCAGGATTTTACCAAGGCGATGATCAACACGCTGACCGTCGGCGCCGACAATCTCACGTTGGCCGACAGCAACGAGGAGGGCGCAAATCTTCTCGCCTTGCAGACGCGCCAGCAATTGTCGACCACCGCGCTGTCTCTCGCTGCACAGGCCGATCAGAACGTGCTGCGGCTGTTCAGATAACGCCAAGCCTCCTGAAGCGCCGCAGGACCGCGTCCCGGCGCCGATCAGCACCGACAGGTGGCTGCCAGGAAACCGAACTAAATGGGCCTCAAGGTAGAATTAAAGCCGGGCGAGCGCCTCATCCTCGGGGAGTGTCTTGTCACCAACGGCACTCAGCGCACACGGCTACTCATCGAGGGCCAGGCGCCGATCCTGCGCGAAAAGGACATCATGCTGCCCGCGCAGGCCGACACGCCGGCCAAGCGCATCTATCTGGCGGTCCAGCTGATGTACACGGCACGCGATCCGCGCAACCACCACGATGCCTATTTCTCGCTCATGCGCGACCTGGTGCAGGCCGCCCCAAGTGCATGGCCGCACATGGTGGCAGTGGGCAACCACATCCTGGCCGGCGACATGTACAAGGCGCTCAAGAGCGCCAAGGCTCTCATTGCTCACGAAAAGGAGTTGCTCGACCATGCAACACGCGGCGCAAACCTACGGCGCGGTCGCCAACAAGACCGCAAATCCGCGTGAGCTAGAAGCTGATCTGCTTCTCGACGCGGCGGCGAAGCTGCAAACGATCCGCGACGGCTGGGACAGCAAGTCCGCCGAGCTCGATGCGGCGCTGCTCTATAACCGCAAGCTGTGGTCGATCTTCGTGACCTCGGCGACGAGCCAGGAAAATCCACTGCCGGTGGCCGTGCGCCAGAACGTCGCCAATATCGGCCTGTTTGTTTTCAAGCAGACGCTGCGGATCCTGGCCGACCCAAAACCGGAAAACCTCGGCACGCTCATCAACATCAACCGCGAGCTGGCGGTGGGATTGCTCAGCCGCGCCTGAGCGCCGGTTGCATCCTGAAAACCATAGACCACGGGCACGCCCGTGGTCTTTTTTTATGAGCGGCGCGCGGGCGGCTATTAGAGGTAATTGACCAGGCTGGTCTGGAACAGCAGGGCGGTGGTCTGCATCGAGGCCTGCATGCGGGTTTGCAGCGCCAAGATCTGCGCCCCGACTTCTTCGTTCGATATGCCCTCGATCTGCTGCAGGAAATCGCTCAATGCGGCGGTGGTCTGCCGGTGCCGGCTTTTCGCCGCGCTGAGCGAAATCTGCGCGCCGGCAAGGGCGGTCTGGATGTCGGCGACGGTCTGGGTGCCGGGCGCAGCCAAGTTGGCCGCCAGCCGCTGGTTCAGTGCCACGCTCAGCTTCGTCGCATTCGGATCGGACGGCGAGATGGACACGGCGGCGAGTGTTGCGAAGTTCTGCACCAGAGTGCGGATTGCATCCTCATTGGCCCGTGCCCCGTACGAAACCACCAGCGACGGATCGATGCGCGCGGTCGCGCTCGCGCGCGCCGGATCGCTACCGATTTCGCCGGTGCACCAGATCACCGTATTGGCCGTGGTGCCGGCCACCTGCGAGGTCGCGCTGTCAAAGGGCGGGCCGTTGACCCTGAGCGGCGGATTGGTGGCATCGCCGGCGAAGAATTCGGCGGAGGCGGCGGCCGCCGATGCCGCCGTCAACGCGGTTGCGGCGAGGGTGCCGAGCGCGGTGGTCAGCGCGGTCTGCAGATTGCTGGTGGTGGCGGCAGACGTCGCGCCGATGGTGAATTCGTTGGTGCCGGGCGAGGCGGAGGTGGTGGCCGTGAGCGTGAGGTTTTCGCTGCTGCCGTCGGGCAGGGTGAAGCGGAACGTGATGGTGTCGCCGGCGTTCGGATTGCCGCCGGTAAGATCAACCGTGAGCGACGCGGGCGAGCCGGTCGGCCCGCTGGTCGTCGCATTGGTGAGGCCGGAGGTGACCGAGGCGAGCTTGAAGCCGAAAGGCGAGACCGCGTCCTCGTCGACCTGCACCGATGTCGCCGTCGGCGCGCTGATTACCAAACGGCCGAGGCCGCTGGCGCCGAGATCGGCCTGGTTGCGTTCCGAAATGAGTTGCTTGAGCCCGGCGCGCGCGGCGTCGCCATTGAGGATGTGATCGAGCGTTTCCACCGCCGGCTGGTCGGTGGCGCGGCCCGAAAAGAGGTAGCGGTCGCCGGACTGGGTGTTGAGCAGAGCCAGCAACTGGTCGAGCGAATTTTGCGCGGTCTGCTGCACCAAGGCGGTGCCGCTGCCATTGGCGCCCGTCGCGGCCTGGGCCACCGCTGCTTTCACCACGCTGGACAAATCGGTCATACCGTTCAGCGCGCTATTCATGAGATTTATGCGCGTCATCACATTATCGATCGTGTCATTGTAGCCGCTGATCGCCGACAACTGGGCATTCAGGCTGACCGACATCCCGCTATTGGCACCAAGGCCGGCATAGGTCGCCGACTTCTGACCAGTCGAGAGCTGGCGCTGCAAATCGTCAAATTGCTTGCGCATATTGACCAGCTGCTGGATGGCGAGCCCCGATTGCGCTCCGATCGACGAGACACTCATGCCATCCTCACATCTGCATCAAGACGTCGAGCATGTCCTTGACGGCGGACAGCACGCGCGCATTGGCGGCGTAGGAATTCTGCAAGATCAAGAGATTGGCCATCTCCTGGTCGACGTTGACGCCGGAACTGTCGTTGAAGCGCTGCTGCAACGACGAAAGGACAATATCTTGGCCTTGCTTCAGGTTGTCGGCGGAGCTCGCCGCTTGGGCCTGCTGGCTGATGACCTGGCGCAGAAACGTGTTGAGCGAGCCGGAGAAGGGCGCCGCGGTCGTGCCGATACCGGTGTTCGGGGAAAATGTCAGCGACGTGCCGGTGAGCTGCTGATACGTGAAATCCGGCCGCGTGCTGTCGCCGGCGGCGGTGCCGGCCAGGTAGACGACGAGGCCGGACGGATCGGCCGCCAGCGTGAAATTTACCGTGATGCGGCCGGCAAAACCGATGCTTTGCGAGCCGAGCGCGGTGATCGCGCCGGTATAGGCTGTCGAACCGTCGGTGAACAACGGCAATTCGGCGCTGCCGCCGGTAAGCGAAGTCTCCGTCGCCGTCGTGCTGATCGAATCCACGTCTACGGTGTTCGCGGCGCCGTCGTCGAGAATTTCCAGCGTCGTGCCCAACGGATTGGAGGCCGTCATTCCGGTCGCAGCGAGTGCGCTGTTGATCTGCGTGATGACCGAGCCAATGCCGCCGGAGAAATCGAGACCGACCACTGTGTCGTTCGGGTCGGCGGTCGCACTATTCGACAGCGGCAACGCGGCTGGATCGTCGACTCGCACCAGCGTGAGCGTGTGCGATGTGCTGGTGCCCACGTCCGTATAGTTGATCGTAATCGCATTGCCGGCCGACAGGCTGCCGATATCGATGTCGAAGCCGCTCTGCGCCCCGGCGGTCACGGCCGTGCCGCTGGTGGCTTTGTCCGAGAGCGCCGATGCCAGGGCGGCGGCGATCGCGTCGAGCTGATTCTGTGCCTGCACCAGATCCTGGTCGCGCATCTGCACATAGGCGGCAATGGTGCCTGACCGAATCGCATGGTTTTGGATCAGATCAATCGAGTTTCCGCCGGGCGTGGTGAGCGTAATCGTGCCGAGCGTGGATTTCGCCGGGTTCGCACTCCACTGCGAGGCCGCCGTAACCGCGCCCTGGGCATTGAAGGAGAGCTGCGCGGCTTGGGTGCCGACAAGCTGCACACCGGAAGTGGTGAATACACTGAGCTGATTTTGGTCGCCCTTGATGACATTGATGTCCATCAGTTGCGATAGCTGATCGATATACAAATCGCGCTGATCCATCAGCGTCGCGGTCGCACCATCGGTCTGAATCGACGCTGCGATCTTTTGGTTAAGCGCGGCTATCTCGCTCATCGCGGTATTGGCTTGCGTGACGGCGTAGGAAATGCCGAGCTCGGCGTCACCGCGCAAACCCTGGATGCCGCTGCTCATCTGGTTGAGCTGTTGGGCCAGCAGTTGTGCCCTGCTGATTACCGAAGCGCGCGCTGCGGAATCATCGGGGCTGGACGACAAGGCCTGCAGGGCATTGGTGAAATTGTTGTAGACCGTCTCCAGCGCGTTGGCGGAGCCGGGCTGGCCGTAGATATCCTGGAGCCGACTGTAGAATTGCGCGCGCATGTCGGCGTAGTAGGCGCCGGAATTCTCCATCCGCAATTGCCGCTGCACGTATTGATCGAGCGCGCGCTGAACGTCGCCGGTGCGGACGCCGATATTGATGCCGTTGGCCGCAACGACGAGCTGATCGATGGTCTTGCGGGTGTAGCCGGGTGTGTCAGCGTTGGCGACGTTGGCCGATACCAGCGCCAAGCTGGCCTGGTTGACCTGCAACCCGGAGAGTGCGGTGGCGAGCGCTTGCGTCAGACCCATGTGCTATTCCCGATCACTCGCTATCGGACGCCCGCGCGGCTATCGAATGACGTTCAGCAGATCTTGCGACATCTGGTTTGTCGTGGTGATGACCTTCGTATTTGCCGAATAGGCCTGTTGGGTCACGATCAATTTTGTGAACTCGGTCGCGATATCGGTATTGGAGGCTTCCAGCGATTGCCCGATAATCTTGCCCGACGCTCCTGCCAGCGCCACGCCGGAAGCATCGGTTACCTGGTAGGCGCCGCCGTCCAGACTTTTAAGGTTGTTTGGGCTATTGAAATGCACCAGTGGCACGGTGGCGAGCGCAACAGTTTGCCCGTTAGAGAAAGTGCCGCTGATATTGCCGGTGTCGTTGACGGCAATCGACTCCAGCTGACCCGCCGCATAACCGTTCTGCTGTAAATTATTGACGGTCGAGGCCCCGTTCGTGCTGGCATATTGTGTGATGGAGCCTGCCGGGCTATTCACCGAGAGGCTGCCGAGCGAGATGCCGTTGACGGTCACGCCGGCGAGCGTGAAGGTCGATATCGCGGGACTTAGTTGCCCGTTCGTGCCAAATACGAAACTGGTACCGGAATTTACCCAACCGACCGTGGCGCCGGTCGCGGTCGAATCGGTCTGATAATACAGTTCCCAAGTATCGGTGCCGCCGGCGGCGACGCTGTCGACCTTGCCCCATCGAAGCTGGATATTCGCCGGCGTGCCGGTCGCGTTATAACCCGTTACCGACCCACCATCGATGGTTTCATTGACGAAGGTGGTTATGTCACTCCCCACAACCGTTCCTGTTCCGGCGATGGTGGGGTTTGTGCCGAAATCCGCGGGGTTAAGCAGTTCGGAGTTCGGTAACGCCGCGCTGTACGCATTCGTGGACGGTATTGTCGGAAGATTTAACCCATACGTTATTGCCGTAGTCGGGCTGGCGGGCAAAAAGTTGCTGTTAAATTGCAACGGCGCGGCCACGCTGCCGGACGGGTTTCCGGTCGTTGGATCGATCGGGATGCCTTCGAGATAGTAGCCGGCCCCGTTGACCAAATAGCCGTTGGCATCCAACTGAAAATCGCCGCGCCGCGTATAGCTGTTAACGCCGCTGAAAACCGGCGCACCGCCGTTGAAACTTGATGCGGATTGCACAATGAAATAACCATTGCCGCTGATGGCAATGTCCGTGCCGGACGTGGTCGTCTGGATCGTGCCTTGGACCGTGTTCGTTGCAACGGAATTCGCTATGACGCCACCGGCAATTTGTTTCGACGGCAGCGAATCTCCCGGAATAAGATCCAAGAAATTCGTATTGATGCCCTTGTAGGCAATCGTCTGAGAGTTCGCGATGTTGCCGGAAATATTCTGCATCGCGAAGGATTGCGCCTGCAAACCGCTCACGGCCGAGGTAAGCGCGTCGAACAAACCCATGACTTCATCTCCACAAACGTGAACTACTGTGTGGGGCTACCACGAACGAACTGGCGGACAGTCCAACGCAATCACTATGCCAAACCAATAGTATAATATATTCAATGACTTACGCGAGCGCACCGGCTTGCTCGCGCGGCCGCGCAGGACCCTTTCTGCCTCGAACCGGCAGATTTTGCCGATCAAACTGAATGTCGAAGCGCGGCGCGTGAGCTGACGCAGTCAGCCGGCCGGCTGGCGCGCTGCGCGGCCGAGGAAATCCTCTAGCGCCGCGACACAGGCACGGTCGCGGTAGACTTTGTGCTTATTATCGGCGATCCGGCGGCTGAGCGCGCCGCGCGCTTGGCGGTCGCTTGCCAGCCGCGCGGCAATTGAAACGTAATCGTCAATCGTTTCCGCAATCGTGTCGGGTATGCCCATCATCTCCAATATCGCCGCACTGTGGCGGCCGCGCATGAGCGCGCCGCGGACTGTCACGATCGGAAGATTGTGCGGCAGGCTTTCCAAGGTCGAATTACAGCCCGACCAGCCGATGCTGTCGAGAAAAACATCGCACTGGCCAATTGCCGAAACGAATTGGCTCTGGCTCAGCCGCGCCAGGAACACACAATGATCGGCCGCCTTGAGACCCGCGTTGGTAAATGCCCGGTCGAGGCGCTCCCGGAACAGCGCGTTGATCGGCGGGCTGCCGCTGTGACGCACGAAGACGAACTGGCAATTGCCAGCTTGTTTGGCGATGCGCGCGAACACGCCATCGTACTGCGGCAGATACTTGAACAGCGATTGCCCGCACCAGAATACCGTCGCATCGGAACGCAGATGTAGCTCCGCGCGCGTCATCGCGACCGCGGCGGCATCGACCGGCTCGTAGTAGATCGATAGGTTGGGCAGCCGCACGAGATTTTCGCTGTAATCATCGGCGCCGTCAGGCGGCTCCATCAGGTCGCTGCTGAAAAAGCAATCGAGCGTGTCCATGCCGCTGGTTTCGGGATGCCCCCATGAATTACATTGCACACGGGCGAGCCGCTGGGCGGCCAGCTGGAACGATACGCTATCCATCCAAAGCCCGGGATAGATCAGCACATGCGGCTTATCGGCCAGAATCTCACGGCGCCAGCCGGCGACGTCCAAGGTTTTATGGACGAAGCGGTCGCACAGGCCGGCGGCGATATCGGTTTCCGCATCGCGCCGGGCGCCGACGTGATAGCCGTAAAGCTTGAAACGCTTGCGGTCGATCTGGCCGAGCCAGCCCTTGATCGGAATTTTCCAGTTGGAATGCAGATAGAAGAAGCCTGAGACGACCCCGACCCGCACCGGCTCGCCCGGTGCCGGCGGCGGCGGTAATTCGTCGGCGCCGCCGCCGTAGCGCTCCCGCACGATGCGCTGCACCAACGCGCCATAAACCGCCTGTAGATCGCGGTCGCTTTGCGCCTGATAGGCAAGCAGGAACGGTTGCTTGACGGCAAGCGCCTTGACGAGATTGCCGGACACCTGGCCGGCCGCAACGTCGTCGCTGAGCGCGCGCAGGCTTCGCCCATAGTTCTGGCGGCGGCTGGCGATTTCGGCTTCGTCGGCATAGAGGATCGGCAGTACCGCAAACAGCGCGGCAAAGCGCGCCTCGGCGAAATCCGGCTTGATCGCCAGCGCTTGTCTGAAATCGGCGAGCGCGTCGTCGTTGCGGTTGAGGTCGATATAGATACGGCCGCGGTTGTAATAGGCGTCGGCGTCTTGCGCGTTGAGTCCGAGCGCCTGCTCGAAGCCCGCCAACGCCTCGTCGAACCGCTCGAGCAGGCACAGGGCCCTGGTCCGGTTGCTGCGCGCTTCGGCGAATTTCGGGTTGATCGCGAGCGCCCGCTCGTAGGCGGCCAAGGCCTCCTCGTGCCGGGTCATCGCCTCCAGCACCGCGCCGCAGTTGTTGTGCGCCTTGTAATAGTTCGGCCGCAGCGCCAGCGCGCGCTCGAAGCTTTTCAGCGCTTCGTCGTAGCGGCCGAGAGCGCGTAGCGAGGAGCCGTTATTGTAATGCGCCTCCGCATAATCGGGCTTGATCGCAATCGCCCTGCGCAAGCTCTCAAGCGCTTCCTCGTCGCGCTGTAGCGCCGACAGCGCGGCGCCGCGGTTATTGTGCGCCTCGGCGAATTTCGATTTTTGCTTGAGCGCCTGGTCGAAGCTGTCGACCGCTTCCTGGTGGCGATCGAGCGCGTTCAGGATCAGCCCGTAATTAAGCAGAATTTGCGGCGACGGCTTGCGGCCGCCCATCGCCGCCGACACCAATCGCAGCGCCTCGGCCGGCTCACCCTTGGCGAGCTTGATGAGCCCCATCATCTGCAAGGCGTCGAAGTGGTCGGGCCGAATGCTGAGGATTTCGGCATAGAGCGGCTCGGCCTCCGCCAGCCGGCCCTGGTGGTGAAATTGCAAGGCCTGCGCCAGCACCTGCGCAACGTCGGACGATTGAGCTTTGGGGAGCGGTTGCGGCATCTCGGGCGTAATCCAGCGCCGAGAGGTAGGAAAGTACGCCTGAGTCGTCCAGGGGCAAAAATACGCAGGCGGCCGCGCGGGTTAAGCGCGGCCGCCGCGAGAGCGTCGTTTAGCTGTTGCCCTTGGCGTCGGCCGCCGGTTCGAATTTCAGCGCCACGCCGTTCATGCAATAGCGCAGGCCGGTGGGCGGCGGGCCGTCGTCGAACACGTGGCCGAGATGACCGAGACAGCGGCTGCAATGCACCTCGGTGCGCGTCATGAAGAAGGAGCGGTCAGACCTGGTCTCGATGGCGTCAGGCAGCGGCGTGTGGAAGCTCGGCCAGCCGGTGCCGCTGTGGAACATGGCGTCGGACGAGAACAGCGGCAGGTCGCAGCCGGCGCAGGCGAAGGTGCCCTTGCGGTGCTCGTTATTGAGCGGGCTGGAGCCGGCACGCTCGGTGCCGTGATCGCGCAGCACATGGTATTGCATGGGCGTCAAGCGCTTGCGCCATTCGGAGTCGGACAGGTTCTTCCAGTCGATATCCTGCGTCGTGGTGGCCGTGGTCATGGTCTCCGCCTCGCCAAATTTGCTCGTGGCCGCGATCGCGCCAAAGGCTGCGCCCGCCATCAACAGGGTGCGTCGGTCAATCATATCAGCTCTCTCCTTTTTGCGCGCCCCAGATCTGCTTGACCCGCTGATCGCGGCCGCAGTTCCAGCGGTAGAATTTATATTGCACCGGGCTCTTCTTGTAATAATCCTGGTGGTATCCCTCGGCCTTGTAGAACGGGCCGGCGTTGACGATCTCGGTGTAGATCGGCACTTTCAGTTCGGCCTCGACCTTCTTCTTGGAGGCTTCCGCCAGTTTGCGCTGCTCGTCGCTATGCACGAAAATCGCGGTGCGGTACTGGTTACCGACGTCGCAGAACTGGCGATCCTTTACGGTCGGGTCGATGTGGTGCCAGAAGTAAGTGAGCAGCTGCTGGTAGGAGACCTTGCTCGGGTCGTAGACGATCGCGACCGACTCGGCGTGGCCGGTACCGCCGGCCGAAACCTGATGATAGGTCGGATTGGCGACGTGGCCGCCGGTGTAGCCGGACGTGGTCGAGAGCACGCCCTTCACGTGGTCGAAATCGCTTTCCACGCACCAGAAGCAGCCGCCGGCGAAGGTCGCCACAGCCTGCTTCGGCTGCGCCGTGCCTTGGGCAGCCGCGGCGCCGGCAAAGGCGGCCGCGAAGATCAAGCTGAGCAGCAGACGGGTCATTTAACCCTCCGGAATTTGGGTCCTCTCGCGCCCTGACATAATGCGTTTGCGCATATTAGCCAGTCACTTGTGCATCACCAGGTCATCACGTTGGCGAGAGCCAACCGCTAGTAAATGCCCTCACCTGCCACGCGCCAGACCGCCTTGCCGGCCTTGTCCTGCCTGCTAGTGTGACCCCGAAAAGGCAGGAAATTCCATGCGTTTTGAAGGCACCAAGGCCTATGTGGCGACCGACGATCTCAAGGTCGCGGTCAACGCGGCGATCACGCTCGAGCGCCCCTTGCTGGTCAAGGGCGAGCCCGGCACCGGCAAGACCGTGCTGGCGCTGGAGATTGCGCAGGCGTTAGGCAGCCCGCTGATCGAGTGGCACATCAAGTCCACCACCAAGGCGCTGCAGGGCCTGTACGAATACGATGCGGTCTCGCGGCTGCGCGACAGCCAGCTCGGCGACGAGCGCGTGAAAGACATCCGCAACTACATCAAGCGCGGTAAATTATGGGACGCCTTCGTTGCCGACGAGCGCCCGGTGCTGCTGATAGACGAGATCGACAAGGCCGATATCGAATTTCCCAACGACCTGTTGCAGGAGCTCGACCGCATGGAGTTCTTCGTCTACGAAACCAGCGAAACCGTGAAGGCGCGCCGCCGCCCGATCGTGGTCATCACCTCCAACAACGAGAAGGAATTGCCCGACGCCTTCCTGCGCCGCTGCTTCTTCCACTACATCCGCTTTCCCGATCCCGACACCATGGCGGCGATCATCGAGGTGCACTACCCCGGCATCAAGAAGCGGCTGGTTTCGGAAGCGCTGAAGCTGTTCTACGAGATCCGCGAGGTGCCCGGCATGAAGAAAAAGCCGTCGACCTCGGAGCTGCTCGACTGGCTCAAGCTGTTGATGGTCGAAGACATCGGCCCGGAGATTTTGCGCGAGCGCGATCCGAAGAAACTGATCCCTCCCCTACACGGCGCGCTGCTCAAGAACGAGCAGGATGTGCATTTGTTCGAGCGGCTGGCGTTCTTGGCGCGAAGAGAGGGGCGGTAATTTTTTCATCGTCGTCCCGGGCGGGCGAAGCGAGACCCGGGACCCATACGCCGTGCCCTTTCGATAGGTCGCGGGGTATAGGTCCCCGCCTTCGCGGGGACGACACCTGCGTAGGCCGCGCATTCAAGTTTCAATTTTCAAACAGCTCACATCGCGTTTAGCTAACGCTCCGCCACCCCTATTCTTGGCGGCGCGCGGTACGCCGTCATCTCTTTCTTCTCCCCTCGCAAATTGCGAGGGGGATGGCGCGCCGATCGGCGCGTCCATTCCTTATGTGCACGTGCCGTTGCCGGCACGTGGCGCCTTTCGGCGCGCCATCGCGGCGTTCTCATTCCGGCGCCGGGCCGCGCTTTGCTCACGGACCGCTCCTGAGCGGTCCGCCGTCAGCCAGCTCCTGGCGGGAGGCCATAGTGCCCCCGGGCGGAGCCCCGACGCCGCCCGAGTGCAGGCTTGCGAAGCCTGCCCGCGGGCGCCGCGCCCTGCTTTATCGTTTAGACGCCTCTAGATGACGCCCTCTAACGAGCAGGGCGGAAAGGATTATTCGCCATGACTCAGGGACCAAATATCTCGGCGGGGTTGTTGACGGGTTACAAATTTTTTTCTTACCCCGACAATCCCACCCTTGGGGTTCTCCGTTTAGACACGAAAGATGAACCGCGCTGGGTACTTGTGACGCGAAAAGGCCTTCTCGAACTTTCAAAAGCCTGCGCCCAACACGCCGCCGAATTGCAAGAGGCTCAATAGCCATGATTAATACTTCTCTGAATGCTCCGCGGTTCACCAACGAAAAGGCCGCTATTAAACACCTAGAGGCCTCCCGTTGGCCGGATGGCGTGAATTGCCCACATTGCGGGTCTGTGAACGTTCACCGCATGGGCGGCGAAACACAGGCCGGGATGTTCCTGTGCAACGATTGCCGCGACAAGTTCACGGGCCGTACCGGCACGGTCATGGAGCGTTCGCATATCCCGGTCCATAAATGGCTGCTGGCCATCCACCTTATGTCAGCCTCTAAAAAGGGCGTGTCGGCGCACCAACTGCACCGCATGCTTGGTGTGACCTATAAATCAGCATGGTTTCTCGCACATCGTATTCGCGAAGCGATGCGTAACGACAGCAAGAAGGTGAGCAGCCCACATTTGGTGGTCCGAGTCGGATGTTAGTTTAGGGCTGGCGATTGCGCCAGCTTGGCGGGCGAAGCTGGTCGACGTAGCGAAGCCGGCCACGCGGTGAAGGTGGGCACGAAGGTCTC